>CAACVD010000731.1_pt1 | contig 15873 bp, 26 predicted proteins | sample 2381771 | NCBI WGS metagenome assembly CAACVD01 (sample SAMEA5211965, study PRJEB30684) | marine metagenome | biome: Marine; feature: Epipelagic; material: Water | collected 2015-10-15 | depth 15 m | reverse complement strand
ACAATTAAAAAAGGATTTGAATTCGGTCGTGATGCTGAATCTATGATGAAGGACATCGGTCGCTTTATGCATAGTGTCGATGATATCAAGAATAATCATAACAGAAAGAAAAAACGTAAATTTGGTTCAGTTGAAGAAGAAAGCTTAGAAACTTATGCTGCTTTAAAAAAAGCAAAACGTATGGAAGATGAATTACGTAATTGGCTCATAGCAACATATGGGGTAAACGCTTGGAATGACATACTTCGCATACAAGCTCAACTTAGAAAAGAACGTCAAGAAGAAGCTTTGCGTAAAAAACGTGAAAAAGAAGAACTTTTAAAAGGAGTTTTAATATTTTTGGGTGTGCTTGTTTTGGCCGGGGGCGGTTTCTTTTTTTATCGTTTTTTTCTATAAATTGTCAAAAATTCGACCGATTATAAGCCCCGTACAGAACGATTTAGACACCTTGATGACCTTTACTACCTGGCTAAAATTGGTAAAATATAGGTAACATTAACAAAAAAAACAAAAATGCAAAAAACAATAGAAAAAGAAGTAAATAAAATTCTTGAAAAAAAATTAGAGACAATGGTTAAACAAATACTAAAAGATATGGTACAATTTGGTGACATAAAGATAACTATTGAATCTGATTACGATGAAGATGGATTTGATAATAAACAATATAAGGAGTAAAATATGGTACCTCGTAAAAAAGTAATGAAAGCTATGGGCGGCAAGATGGCTAAAGGCTACGCCAAAGGTGGCGCAAGAATGATGAAAGCCAAAGGTGGCAAGATGGCTAAAGGGTATGCCAAAGGTGGCGCAAGAATGATGAAAGCTAAATCTGGTGCGTTGGCGGCAGGACTTAGTCGTTTCACTGTGGCTGATTTAAGAAAAGCTGCTAAAATGTCAGGTTTCAATATGGTAAAAGCGCCTACTAAGAAAACACCACCTGGCCCTGCTTTATTTGTAAAGAAAAAAAAATAACTTGATTTTGCATTCCTAGTAATTAATATTAGGGTGTGTCACATTTAATTAGTAACATACCTTATTTTAAATGTTGGGTAAGAAAAGAGTTTACACATAATCATCGCAAGTATCACGGAGAATTTATTCATGCATTAGCTGTAGCAGTAAATTGTGTGCCTGATAGATGTTTAAGTTTTCAAGTCATATTCACAGGATGCGAAGACGAAGAGAATAGACTTGAAAATCCCCATGGTGGAGCTATGTGGGCTCGAATGCCTATTACAGCTTTAGTTGCCGATGAGCCGTTAGACAATTTTCCTCCCCCAATAATGACTCATTTGGCACAACCATGGGATTGCTCTTCAAGAGATCATGAAGTTATTGTTTTAGATAGAACATCGTCAAGTCCTTGGCAATGCAAAGTTGATGGTGAGTTTTATACTGGAAAATATTATATGACTATTGATTATACGGGTTCTGAAATAGCAGATGACCCTGCTCAACATAAACAATCACATATTTTAGAATTAACAGAAGGCCCATGGAAGGGTTGTATTGTTGCTTTGCCTAATAATCGAGTAAGAGTTACCTCTCCAGCAATGTGGGTTACCGGTAAAGGCGCACCAGATTTTGTACCTAGTCAATGGAAACATAGCGCAGAAATTCACGATAGTTATATGGATTGGGAGAATACTTTCGATAATCTATATAGTAATGATAAACCTAAGTAGTTTAATTCACTGGAACAAAAAAGTTTTAGATTCATCTCTTTGTGAGAATTTATGTGAATATGCTGATATAACTTGCAAAAACAAAGGTGAGGTTACAGATAAAACAAAAAGTTTCACGCGAAATGTTTTAGTCTACAAATTTTTTAAAACAAAACAAGATGAACTTTATAAATCGATAATTTTACAGCAATTGGTTCCCCTTGTACAAAAATATAAAAATGAGTTTAGTTTTATTTATGATTTAGAAATGGATGACATGAATTTGTTAATGTATAAACCTGGGTGCTACTATCACCCTCATGTAGATTATTCAGCTCAAACACCCAGAAACCTATCTATTATTCTTAATTTAAATGATGCTTACGAGGGAGGCGAATTGATATTTTTTTCACCAATAAATCAGGATGTATTAGAAAAAATAACTCTTGGTGTTGGGGATGTTTGTATTTTTCCTAGTAATTTTTTATTTCCGCATGCTATAAGTAAAATTAACAAGGGAATTCGTTATAGTGTTATTACATGGTTAAAATAATAAAAGAAGGTAAAACCTTTACAATAACAGATTTTGAATTTGTTAATAAACATAATTATAAAGAGTTTTCTCGTAATGACGATCCAGAAGGTAGAACTTATAATGTTGGTGATGATAAAATACCTTCTGTGACAACGATTTTGTCAAAAACACAAAGCAAAGAAAAACAAGCTGGCCTAAAATTGTGGCGAGAGCGTGTTGGCTATGAAGAAGCTGCACGAATCACGAACCAAGCCGCAACACGAGGCACCGAAATGCACTATGTTTTAGAAAATTATTTTACTAATACAGGATACTTAAATGTAACCAAAAAAGGGACACTTGCAAGAATGATGGCTCATAACATAGTAGACAATTTACAGGGTCTTTCAGAAGTTTGGGGTAGTGAGGTTAGTTTAAGTTATAAAAAAGACAATATAGGTTGGGCAGGAAGCTCAGATTTAGTAGGTGTGTACAAAGACAATCCATCAATTATTGATTTTAAACAATCAAACAGACCAAAAAGAGAAGAATGGGTTGAAGATTACTACTATCAAATTGCAGCTTATGCCTTAGCTCATAAGCAAGTTTATGGTGATATTACACAGGGTTTAATTTGTGTTTGTACTAAAGATTTAGTTTATCAAAGTTTTTTAATGAATGCAGAAATGATAGCAGAATACGAAGAAAAATGGATTGAAAGAGTTCGTAGATTTTATAAAAACTCTAAAACTTCTTCACCCAAAGTTTGAGCACTTATTTTGATTTTTTTATTAAGTGCTTTTAAAATAAACTCTTCAATTGAATCTCTACATAACAAATCTATGTAGGTTACTTTATTTTTTTGACCTATTCTATGCGCTCTATCTTCTGACTGTAGGCGTACCTCCAAATCATAATTATTACTAAAATAAACTACTGTTTGTGCTTCAGTTAAATTTAAACCATATCCTCCTGTAGTTGGGTTTCCTACAAAAAATCTAACTTTTTCATCAGTTTGAAATTTATGCACGTTCACCTTGCGTTCATCAACGCTTACAGCTCCGTAAATTGCAACGACACTTTCTTTACCAAATTTATTCTGTAAAAAACTTATAATCTGTTTTATAGAACGAATATAGTTTGCCCATATAATAATTTTACCATCAGTTTCATCAATAATATTAAGAAGTTCATTGAGTTTTGGGTTGTCTAAATCCTGCACTTCTCCTTCATCACTTACAAAAAAACCACAACATACTGAGTGCAGTTTAATAATCTCAGACAATTTATTTGAATAGGTAGCTTCTTTATCCTCAAATACGGCTCTTGCAAAGTTTTTTAAATTATCATACACAGACTTTTGTGAGCCTTTTAAATCCACATATCGTTTTTGATATATTTTATTTGGTAAATCTAAACATTCGTTTTTCTTAGCCCTAAATGAAAAGGTTTTTAAATAGTTTTCTAGCATGTCTAAATTAATGTAATATTTAATAATAGGAAAGTTTCTCGCAGCTGTCATCGTGTGCATAACAGCATGTCTTGCTCTAAAAGCATAAAAATTAGTAACGCCTAAAAGTCCTGGCTGTAAAAAATCACATTGACTATACAGGTCTAATGGCGATTTACTAACAGGGGTGCCAGATAAAACCCTTTTGTATTTTATTGGTTTACAGACTTTAATAACACTTTTTGTTCTTTTAGCTTTCATATTTTTTATAGTGCTTGATTCATCAACTATAACCATCATAGTATCAAAAAATTCATCAATAATTGATTGCACTTTGTCTGATCCAGATCCTCTAGAAAAAGATTCTATATTGATAAGAAAAAAAGTAAGTTTGGTTGTAAGTCTAACAAAATTTTTATTTTTCTTCACACTCTGAACTTCATAGTCAACTGAACAATGTTTTTCTAATTCGTCTTCCCAGTTTCTGTAAACTGAATTAGGTGCTATAATTAAAACTACATTTATTTTTTCTTCATTATACAAATGAACACAATTATCAATGCTGACTTTTGTTTTACCTGTGCCTTGTTCCATAAAATATGCAAATTTTTCAGCTTTAGCGCCTTTAATTAAAGCTTGTCTTTGATGTTCCATGGGCTGTGTTTTATAGTTAAATGTCATAATTCCCATAATATATAAAGTTTTTCTTGACAATGCAATACAAAAAAATTAATACTGTAGATGTTCATTAAATGAAAGGAGTAATTTATGGACTTAGAAAAAGAAGCTGCCAATATAAAAGTTGATACAAGCATACTTGGAAATATTTCAGAAGCTTGCAACAAATTATTGGACGTTCAGACACAAATAGAAAAATGCGAGGACCATTTAAAATCAATCAAGGAAAACGCAAGAGTTTTGTCTGAAGAAACAATACCTGACTTAATGAATCAAAGCGGTATGAAAAAGGTAGTACTAGAAGACGACAGTACTGTTGAAGTAAGACCTTTTCTTACAGCTAAGATACCTCAATCAAAAATTGAAGAAGCTTATAAATGGCTTGTTGATAATAACTTGGGGGATATCATTAAGAACGAAGTGACCTTAAAATTTAATAAATCAGAGAATGCAGTTGCAGAAGCAGTTGCTAGTGATTTAAGACACAAAGGTCATGAAGTTCACCAAAAACAGAAAGTAGAACATCAAACACTCAAAGCTACTGCTCGTGAGCAGGAAAGATTGGGAAAACCGATGCCTATGGATCTATTTGGTGTATACACGACAACACAAACCAAAATAATAACTAAGAAAGGAACATTATAAATGACACAAGTTATTAAAAAAAAAGAAAACCTTCCAACAATTAATCCGTTGGAGGAGTTTGCAAACCAAGGGGCAGAAAATATTACTGCAGCCGATGTTAAAATACCTTTACTAAAATTAATAGGTAATATGTCTCCACAGATAAATGCACAGGATGCGCAATTTGTTAAGGGGTTAAATGTTGGGGATATCTATAATGATGTTTCTGGCGCTATTTATCAAGGTAAGACTGGGTTTTTAGCAGTTCCATGTTTATTTATTAATACATTTAATGAATGGTCGGAACGAGGGACTGGATCTACGCGTCCAACGACTCACCTCAACAGAGAAATTATGAGTAAAACAGAACGAGGTGCTGATGGAAAAGATTGGTTGCCTAATACTGAAAGTGGAGAAAGAAGATATATAGAAGACACAGGTAACCATTTTGTATATATTTTAGATGAAAATTATGTGCCAATTGAACAGGCTTTAATTACAATGAAATCCACTCAAAAGAAAAAATCCAAGCTTTGGAATTCTATGATTCAATCAAGAAAACTAAAAGGTAAAAACGGATACTTTCAACCACCTTCATGGGCTACTGTTTATAGATTAGCTAGTGTGCAGGAAAGAAATGATAAAGGGCAGTGGCCAGGATGGTCTATATCATATGATAGTGATTTATCAGCAAATCCTAATGCTATGGGTTTGACTAAAGCTTTTTATGAGGATGCAAAAAAATCAGATATCTTTGGTAAAGTTAACTTTGATGATGATGCTCAAGAGCCAATTAAAAAAGAAGACGTACCCTTTTAATGCATAAAGAATTATTTGCTTTGTTCGCATGTGATTCTACTAAATATCTCAAGTCCTCACTTACCGGTGAGGACGACGAGAGGGGGAAGAAAAAAGCAAAATATACCACGATTCACGAACCTGTGACACATGGTATATGGGAACAACATTTAAAAGGCACGATTAGAATAGGTCTTAGACCAGAAGTTGAAGATCAATGTAAGTGGGCATGTATTGATGTTGACCCTGCTAATTACAAAGATTATTCAGAAAAAAAATATGTCGATATTATCAATAAATATGATTTACCTTTTGTACCAGTAAAGTCAAAATCTGGTGGTTTACACATTTTTCTATTTTTTAAAACTTTAGTGAATACGAAAAAGATTTTAAATAAACTTACACAAATAAATGAACAGTTCTTTTTGTCTCAAGAGATATTTCCTTGCAATAAAGCTGTTAACATGCCCTACCATAACATGAATGCAACAATGGAATATGCGTTTGATGAAAATAATAGTCCTGTAATGATAGGTAGGTTCGTAGAACTAGCTAAGCAAAAACAAGTAACTGAAGAAGAATTTTTAGATTTTAAATTAAAAAACTATGAGGCAGAATCGCAGTGGTCACATTACCCACCTTGCGTACAAAAATTAATACAAGAGGGGTGGAGTGGTAATAATAGAAATAATTTTTTATTTAATGTATTGGTTTTAGAGATGAAAAAAAATAAAGCCATGACCATACAAAATTTAGAAAATGTCGGCCAACAAAGAAATATAGAAATTTTTAGCAATCCTCTAGAACAACAAGAAGTGTCAGCGTTAGCTCGGTCTGTTATGAAGGGTGGCTATACATTTCAATGTCCTCCAAAACATCCAGAATATCAACCTATTTGTAATAAAGATTTATGTAAAACTAGAAGTCTTGGTATTGGTGATGAGATACCAGAAGTTATAGAGTCTTTTGAAAACATTAATTATATACAAGATACAAAAAGTATTTGGTATGAATTTGATTATAAAGATGTAAGAATATCAGTAACTCCAGAAGATATGAAAGATGAGAAATCTTTTAGAGTAAAACTTTTAAGGCATAGAGTTTATTGGCTAACCTTACCAAAGCCAAGAAAAGGTCCAAGTCCATTTGAACTTTTAATGAAAACCATTGTTGAAAAGGCCGTTGAATCATCTGATCACAAATACGAGGATACGATTGATGAAGAAAGATACACAGTTTTAAAAGATTTTTTTGAATCGCACATTGAACAAGATAGGTTTGACAAGTTAAAAGACGGCTATGTCGTATTAGACTCCAAGTCTAATATATGCTACTTTAAGAAATCAACATTAGACAGATTCTTAAAAAGAAATGGATCAAAGTCTTTTGCTACAACTACAAGTGCCTTGCGTTTGTTAGGTTGTAAAAGAGCAGATTATAAAGAGGGTGAGAAAAATGTATGGTTTGTGGATATGCCAACATTTGTTGAACATAAATCAATTAAAAAGCCTACAATAGAGGGTACTTCTGAAATGGATGATAGTTATCATGATAAATTCAAAACATCATAACTTGTATAAAAAAACAGTTAAAATTTTTGGTCCACCCGGGACAGGAAAAACCTACACTTTGATTGAAAGAGTATTAAAAAATTATCTTAAAAAAGGTGTGCACCCTAATGAAATAGCTTTTATTTCTTTTACTAATAAAGCTATCAATACAGCCAGGGATAGAGCCTTAGCTACCTTTACAAAGTATACAGAAGAAGATTTTTCTAGATTTAAAACACTACATAAATATTGTAGAAGATATTTCGATGAAGAGGTCTTTGATCCTAAAAACTGCATGTTAGATTATGCGTTACAATCAAAAATAATAAAGACTTCTGATACTAGATTAGAGGACGACAGCTTTACATATAAAGACTGGTCTTTAGGGGTGTATGATAAAGCACGAAACATGCTACAAGATCCTATTTTAATTTACAAAAAAGAATCTTATAAAAAAGATAATATGGATGTTTATTTAAGAAAGATAAGTACATACGAACATTATAAAAAACAATCGTTTATTGATTTTACTGACATGATAGAAAGAGCCATAAAAGAAGTAGATTTTCCAAGTTTAAAGTTATTAATTTTAGATGAGGCTCAAGATTTTACACCTTTACAATGGAGTGTTATTTATAAAATGGCAGATAATGTGGACAGAATATATTTAGCAGGTGATGACGACCAAGGTATATACAAATGGAATGGCGCAAATCCAGCCTATTTTACAACTTACTTTCCTGGTCGCAAAGTTATTTTAAGAAAGACCAGACGTTTCGGTAAAGAGATACATCACTTTTCTCAAATTATTAGAAGAGGCATAATTGATAGTGTAAAAAAAGATTATGAACATGAGATAAAAAAAGGATTTGTAAAAAGATATTTAAATTTTAATGAAATACCTATTAAAGAACTTAAAGGCACTTGGTATATTCTGGGAAGAGTGCACTCCACTGTGAACGAACTAAGGGCTTATGCAAAATCTTTAGGTCTATATTATTCAGATAATAAAGGAACTAAGTCGTTTGATGAAAAACAATGGAGAGCGATAAAGGCGTGGACGTTACTTTCCAAGGACAAAGATATTAGTAGAGATCAAGCAGAAAATATGTATAAATATATTAGAGAATTAGAAGATTACAATTTTAGAACATCCAAATTTTGGCAAAATGTTTCTGAAGGTCAAAGGTGTTCTTTTAAATATTTAAAGGAGTGGTGTGGTCTTGATATGGATAATGAATGTAAAAATATGTCTTGGTGGCAAGTATTAAAAAGAAATTTTAACCCTAACCAGGTAACTTACTTTACCAGTCTATTAAAAAATTATGGTCAAAAATTAATTGATAAAGAGCCTAAAATTATTATAGATACAATACATTCGGTCAAAGGTGGAGAGGCTAATAATGTAGTTATATATTCTAAAACAAACTGGGCCGCATCTTTTTCTAATAAAAATTTAAATGAAAAATCTGATGAAAAAAGAGTTTATTACACAGGTGTAACAAGAGCGAGGGATAGTTTGCATTTGTTAAGCACTAACCATAGAAACAACTATCCAATCGGTGAAGACTACTTTACCTATATTAAGGAGGACAAAATTGCTTGATAAACAAACTATTGATAAATATTTTAAATATGACGACGAAGAAGTAATAATTAGTTTTTCTGGTGGGAGAACTAGCGCTTTAATGTTGAAGTATTTTGTTGAGGCTCATAACGGAACTTTACCTAAAAACATAAACGTAATTTTTTCTAACACAGGTAAAGAAATGCCTGAGACTTTAGATTTTGTTCAAGAGTGTAGTGAACAGTATGGTGTAAAAATTATTTGGGTTGAGTTTTGTAAACATAATAGAATGAAGGTAGTTGATTACAATACTGCCTCAAGGGACGGACAACCTTTTGCTGAGTTAATTGATAAGAAAAGTCACTTACCTAACCCAACAATGAGGTTCTGCACAAGTGAAATGAAAATTACACCAATGAAGCTTTATGTAAAAAATTATTTAAATTATGAGCAGGGGTGGATAAACTGTGTTGGATTAAGATATGACGAAGGTCATCGGGTAAAAAGGTTAAATGGTATGAAGGAGAAATTTTTTACAGAAGCACCTTTATATCATGCAAAAATTGCAAAACATCATGTGTTTGAACATTGGGAAAAAAGTAATTGGGATTTAAATTTACAAAATGTTAACGGATCAACACCTGCCGGCAACTGCGATTTATGTTTTTTAAAGGGTCAAAAGACTATACAAACTCTTATGAGACAAAACCCAGGAATCGAAAAATGGTGGATAGAACAAGAGAAAAAAACATTTAATGGTCGACAACCTTTTTTTAGGAGAGACAGAGCGCCCTACGAAACTTTACAGAAACAAGATCAAGATCAACCTGATTTATTTGATGGTGGAACAGCTTGTGTATTTTGTCACGATTAAGGAGAGATTATGAAACCATATTTTGAAGAATTAAAGATAAGTCAATTTTTTAGTGCAAAAATTAGTAGTATTGCGTTGGACCCTCAAACCACCTGGCAAGATTATTTTAATTTTGTTGCTACTTCTATACCCACAGAGTATTTATTTGGGGATCAATTTTATCATTGGTTATATAAAAAGCACCCTTACAAAGCTGGTTTATTAAAAATGGATGATAAGAGTATTTATAATTGGCATATGGATACAAATAGAGGGGTTTGTATAAATTGTATGTTACCGACACCTAACACTTCTTATACTTTTTTTCGTTTAAAATACAAACCAGGTGTTAATATTACTCAACATAAGTTAATTGAATTACAATATTATCCTGGAGTAAGGTACCTCTTTAATAATCAACAACAGCACATGGTTATCAATTATGATGGCTTAAGATTTATGTTGACTTTAGAGTTTGAAAAAAATAAAAATGAATTAAGTTTTGAACAATTATCAAGTGAAATCAACGAGTTATATTATGTCCGATAGTATTTGGGTTAAAGGTGGTAAACATTACCAATCGTTTAAAATACAGCCTTCACAATTTATTAACAGTAATCATTTAGAATTTGCTGAGGGTAATGTAATTAAATATGTGTGTAGACATAAACACAAAGGTAAACAAGAGGATATAAAAAAAGCAATGCATTATTTAGAAATGATTTTAGAAAGAGATTATGACTAGCCTACAATTAACTTTTAATTTTAAAAAACATATCTGGTCTGCACCAAATGATTATAAAGATTTATCGGACGCGCAAGAAATAGCCATCGATTTAGAAACAAGAGATGAGGGTATAAATAAGGGTTTAGGCGCTGGTTGGGCAATTGGTCAAGGAGAAATTATCGGTTTTGCCGTAGCAACTGAAGGGTGGCAAGGGTATTACCCATTTGGTCATTTTGGTGGTGGTAATTTAATTAAAGAACAAGTTTTAAAGTATATGCATGACGTTTGTAAATTGCCATGTAGAAAGATATTTCACAATGCTCAATACGATGTGGGTTGGTTACGAGCTTATGGTATTGATGTGCAAGGAGAGATTGTAGATACTATGATTGCAGGCGCTTTGATTGATGAGAACAGGTATACTTATAAATTAAATGCTCTAGCGAAAGATTACTTAGGTGAGTTAAAAGCAGAGACAGATTTAAACGAAGCTGCAAAAGCATATGGGGTAGATCCAAAAGGAGAGATGTGGAAGTTACCGGCAGAGCATGTTGGGTATTATGCAGAACAAGATGCACGACTCACGTACCTGTTATGGCAAAGATTTAAACATGAAATTCATCAGCAAAATTTAGAAACTATTTGGGATCTAGAAAAAAAACTTTTACCTATACTTATACAAATGCGAGAAAAAGGTATTCGTGTAGATGTTGAAGAAGCTGAAAGACTAAAACGTCATTTTGAAAATACAGAAAAAGATACTTTATTAAAGATAAAAAAATTAGTTGGCAAGGATATAGATATTTGGGCTGCTCGGCAAATTGGTTTTGCTTTTGATAAATTGGGTTTGGACTACCCAAGAACAGCAAAGTCTAACGAGCCAAGTTTTACTCAAAACTGGTTAGTTAATAGTCCTTACGATATATCAAAATTGATTGTGCAAGCAAGAGAAGTAAATAAATTTCACAATACTTTTTTAAGTAGTATCATGAAATATGAGCATAAAGGTAGAATACACGCTGAGATAAACCAAGCGCGTTCTGATACGGGTGGCACAGTTTCAGGGCGATTAAGTATGGCTAATCCAAATTTACAACAATTACCTGCTCGTAATAAAGATTATGGTCCGATTATTAGAGGATTGTTTAAACCTGAATTAAATCATAAGTGGGGTAGTTTTGATTACTCGCAACAAGAACCACGCTTAGTTGTACATTATGCATCTTCTATTGGAGAAGGATATGAGGGTTCTAAAGAATTAGTAGAAGCTTACACAAATGCTGATGCTGACTTTCATCAGACTGTTGCTGATTTAGTTGGTATTGAAAGAAAACAAGCTAAAACAATAGGACTAGGTTTAATGTATGGTATGGGTAAAAATAAACTATCTAATATGTTGGGTGTTTCATTTGAAGAGGCTAGAATCTTAATAAATAAATACAATGAAAAAGCACCCTTTGTAAAATTACTTTCAGATAGATGCATGAAAAAAGCAAATGAAGAAGGGGTTATTAGAACAAAGTTGGGTAGAAAATGTCGTTTTAATATGTGGGAGCCTAGGGATTTTGGGGTTCATACACCTGAAAAGTTTGAAAATGCCACGGCAAAATACGGCAGATCAAATATAAAAAGAGCCTTTACTTATAAAGCTTTAAACAGATTAATTCAAGGATCAGCTGCGGATCAGACTAAACAAGCTGTTGTTTCTTGTCATGAAGCCGGATTTACTCCTACTTTACAAATACATGACGAGTTATGTTTTAATATAAAAAGTGATGAAGATGTGCAGAAAATAAAGCGAGTAATGGAGGGCTGCATCGAACTTAATGTTCCAAGCGAAGTAGACGTAGCGATAGGGCTAGACTTTGGTCAAGCTAGCTAATATTCTTTTTTTGCTAATGCAATGTCTTCAATTACAAGATTTTTTTTGATGTTTTCAATTTCATGTTCCATATCTTTCATTTCAATAGTATAAATACCATTTGTGGAATATAAACTGTTCCATCTAGATTCAAGAATCATTTTTCTTGCAAGTAGTTCACCGACTCCCATAATTACTCCTTTCATAGAAATTATATGATTTTTTTATATTATGTCAATATTCTCTTGACCTAGTCCCATATAAGTCCTATATTGTCTAAATGAATATTTTTGAAACAACAACTGATAAAATTAGATTAATTTTAGAACAGGTAGATGTAGACAGCACTCCTAAAAAATTAAAACATTTAACTTATCTGTTAACTTTACAAACATATATAAACGATGACCACGAACAACGAGGCTATATAAATGAGCAGTTTGCTAAGGATTTAATTAATAATGAATTTAAAAGAAAGGTAAAAAATGGATCCCAATAAATGGAAAAGCACGGCGATAGCCATTGAGACACATAAAATATTAAAAGGGTTGTCAATCAAGAAACACCGAAGTGTTAACGCTATGATTCGTAAATTAGTATTTGATTATATAGAATTTCAAGCTGACAAAAAAGGTTTGTCTGTTGATGATTACATAAAATTAGAACTGGAGGTACAATGAGAGAACCAAGATGGGCACCTTTTTTGACTATTGTTGATAATCAACATTATGGCCAGGGTTATAGAGATGATTCACTATCTCATACCGATTATAAAAAAGGTATACACATATCATTAGAAAACAGATTAAATATAAAAATAGATACAGAATTTGATTATGGTGGGCATAAAATGAAAGCTATCAATGTTCAAGACTGCTCTGAATTTAAAAATCATTGTTATATTTTTGCAAGAGAAATTTTATGAAACGTAGACACATAAAAGAAAATCTTGAAAAAACACTTAATGATAATTTAAGAAACAAACCATTTAAAACGCTACATGATTTACTTTGTGGTTTACATAAAGATTATAATTCGTGTATGGCTGGAAATTTAGAAGGAGAGCCTAATAAATTTCAAGAAAGATTTGTTAGACTTTGCCGTCATAATAAATTAGACTTTGAGGCTGAATGGGATAAATTGGAGAACAAACATGATAGCTGAATCAATGTTTTTATTTTTACTTATTGGTTCCGGTACCTCATATGAGGAACAATATATTGGTAAAATAAGTGACTGTTTACATGCACAAAGCATAGTAAAAAAAGTTAAACAAAAAACAAATAAAAATATAAGTGGATACATTTGTATTAATTCTGAGTCGTTTACTGCTCGTAAAAAATTTATGAAACAACCTACGCCGGCGGAAAAAAAAGTCATAGAAGATATACGCGAACTCATACCAGAACCACAACCTAAACCCCTAATACCATTAAAAAGAAAGGAATAACTTATGGAAACTTTAATTGTAGGATTACTTTTAAATATATGGACTTGGTCAAATGCTGATTTTTTTGAACAACGAAGCGAAAACGAAAGACTTTACGATTGCGAATGGGTTGACGTTGGGTGGCAAAGAACAAATCCCAAAAACCCTAGTATAAACTTATTTGGTCTTGTAAAATATTACCATGTTTGTGAAACTAAAACTCAATAGTTTATTTCCTTGTCCGACAAAGATACATGGACAGGTATGTTTACATGCAAAAGATGTAAAACAGATTATCATTTAAGCAGTTATACAACACGCGATGGCATAACCTGTCGATTTTGTAAAACTCCAAGAAAACGCAAGATATAGACATAGACGTCATGACCCTTTATTCTTTTAAAAGGATAAAGGGGATATGGCTAATCAATATACAAAGTGGCCTAACAGTCAAATTTTTGTAAAAGATTCTATGTACAACTCAAGGCATAGAATGAAAAAGAGACTTATAGATCAAAACTTAATACCTTACGAATGTTTTTTTTGTAAAAACCCTGGTACGTGGTTGAAAAAAAAATTAATACTTGTCATAGACCATGCTAATGGTGTAAAAAATGATAATAGGCTGCAAAATTTACGTTTTGTTTGCCCCAACTGTGATTCACAGCTACCCACGTTTAAAAGTAAAAACATAAAGTATCAAAAGAATAGAACCACGAAACAGGAGCCAGACTAACTTTTTATTGAAGGAGGTAAGGTGAATAATAATCAACGACTTGAAAAAGCATACGAGATTTTAGCAACAAAATTAACGGCAAAAGAATTTGATTATGTCTCGCACGTAATGACATTGTTATGGAGTGGTGTAAATTTTGAAATGACTGACGTTTTGGAGTTTTTAGCATACACTGATGAAGCCCATAAAAAGGGCGTTTTGAAAAAGAAAAAAGTGCACAAAAATAATGTAGTTAAATTTAAGGTGTTAAATGGTGGTAAATCATAAAAAGACCTTTTATACTAAAAAGATGTCTCAAGATAAAAAATTTGATTGGAAAAACATCTTTGATGAAAGTAGTGATGGCGATTTAATTAACATCGTCGACCCAGCTACATTGTCTCCGGAAGATAGATATGACTTAATTGATGGGTTACTTAAAGATTATCAAATAAGTATACTCATGGACAATAAAGAAATCGAAAATAAATACAAAGAAATAGTATCTCAGCTTATTCGGTACTATGGACACTAAATGCAGTTGTCTCCTCAAATGTTAAAAAGTATGGGTTTACGTTTTACCCGTTCTATAATTGATAAAGGAAATTTAAAACCAGAAAATAGATTATGGCGTTCAGTTCTAATGAATGCGCTTGAAGATGCTTTTGTAAAACACTCCGATAGAAAAAACAGTTTGCAAAAAATTTCTGCTCATAATTGGTTTGTACAGATGAGTAGAGATTTTCAAATAATTTGTGGTCATGGGTTATTAGATTACGAAGATATGCATGACTGTTACATAAATGCTTTGAAAACTCGAAATATTGTATTTACCCAGCGTCAAGTAGCTTGGCATTCTTACGACAAAATTTATAAGAAAATATTAATTTGTGATAGTAAATGGAAGAAAAAAAGGTTAAGAAAAGATTTAGAGAAAAAAAGAGTTGAGGTGTTTTCTACTGCCGAAACCATTTTACCTGAAGTAATTCTTTCAGCTTTTGTATAGTATTCCACTTTTTAAAATTTCTTGAATGAACAAGTATCATGCACACACATAATATAAACATAGATGAAAAACCACCAAGCACGCACCACCATATCCAAAAAACTTGACAAAATAATCCTATTATAGGCGCAGACCAATGTTTGTTGCCGTAAACATATACACTTATTACAGCTGAAATTGCAGATAAAAATTCTAATAAGGGGAGCATAATATGAAAGGGTACCATAAGACTTCACACATTACGATACCCTATTCTATTTTAACAAAGAAACTTATCTTACTCTACTATGGAGTTACTTACAACTTTATTTTAAAAATAAGTTAGCAGAATAGCACTTCATTTTAGGAAAATGGGAAAAATACAGGATAATCAGTAGTTACAGCAATTTCACTTTAGGAAAGTTTTAGGAATTTTTCCCAAAAAGTAGGAAAATATA
>CAACVD010000730.1_pt1 | contig 15879 bp, 13 predicted proteins | sample 2381771 | NCBI WGS metagenome assembly CAACVD01 (sample SAMEA5211965, study PRJEB30684) | marine metagenome | biome: Marine; feature: Epipelagic; material: Water | collected 2015-10-15 | depth 15 m | reverse complement strand
TGTGCAATCGCACTCAAACCCTTTTGGAAAAGGCTACTTGCTTCTTGGTCAACGTTATTAATAGCAAAACTGGTTGTACCTGAAATCAATGCTTCACTTAGACTACCGCCTTCTCTGTATTTTTTGGCGGCATTAGCACCAATGCCCAATGCAACTGTTAACATTCCACCTATAAAATCATTGCTGTCATCTTTTTGTATACTACCATTGTTGTAGCATTCTTGATAAACATCAACTGTTTTTTGCACTATTAAATTTTCTTGTTCAAATGAATTGTTTAAAAAATCAAACTTATTGTTGATCCCATTTTTGCCTTTCCATACATGTGGACTATCTAGTTCTTTGTTGTATATAACTTCAGGACTAACATAACCTTTGCTGATTAAATCTTTGGCTGTAAACGCATATTTGCCTAGTGCGTTTGTATCTGGTTCTACACTGGTGTACTTGAATGCACTGCCAACTTTTTCAGTAAATCCTGTTAACACAGCATCCACTGCCTTGTAACCTAGTTTTCCTATTCCAGTACCAGCAGTAGGTTGTTTAATAAAACTTGTTGGGTCAATTTCTTCTGCATTGAAAGCCGATAGCGTTTTTATGATTCCATCATCTTTTACGTCAGGTTGTGTACCTTCTCTGATACCAACATTGTACTGTGAAGTGTTGTTGACCACTGGACTTACCACTGCATTTGTTGATTGAGATACTTCTCCATGATATGGAAAAGGTTCATGTGTTGTTAATCTATCAACTGTTGAAGATGTTACTTTGTTTCCTATCCAAAAGCCTTGACTGTCTTGTTGTGTGTCTTGTAGTGCTTTTTCTGATGCCCTATTTTGTTTGGCTGCCGGGCCAGCACCACTGCCTAAACTTACACACCCACCATCAATATTAACACTGCTTCCACCTTTGACGTTTACAGTTGCAGATCCTTCTAGATTAGCACTACCGCCACTTTTTGCATCTATACCTCTTCCACCAAATAAAAATGCATTTCCGTCAGTGTACATGTTGAGTAATTTGGATCCTTCAACATGCATGTAGTTTTCTGCAACAAATTGCATTTGATTTTTGGCATGAAATTTTATATTGTTGTCTGCGTGAAAATTTATATCTCTACTTCTTACTGTTACACTCTGGGCACTGTAAACATCTGTCAATCCATTTGGTGCCATTTCTATCCATGCAGTACCGTTGCTGTTGTTGATGTATAAAAATCCAGTTGTGTCGTCTAATATTATCTGATGACCTTTACTGGTTTTGAGTTTGATTAGATTTGATTTCCCATCTACATCACCATCATCAAGCACAAAACTGTGTCCTTTTCTACGATATTTTGGTAATGTCAAAAGTTCAGGGTCACTGATTGTACCTGCGTCATTTTCTAGTGCAGACTTTACCGTTGGTGAAGAAGTTAAGTCTCTGGTATTAGTATCAACACGCCTACCTTTTGATGTAAGTCCAATCAGTTCACTAGGAGTTTCTCTGGTGTAAGAACTAGTAGACAATCCACGAAGTTCATCTTGATCTAATCCTTGAACTTTTAAATGTTGTGCTGTAAAAAAATCCACAGGTCTTTTTTGTTTTAGAAAATCACCAACTGCATTTTTATTTCCTGTCTCAACCAAATCATTGTAGTCAAGTGCAGGTCCTTTTTTTCCTCTGGTTAATCCAAATGAATTGGGTTCTAAATTATCTGATGTTGATGATTCAGGCAATGACTGTAACATATATGTGTCAGGCACAGCGGCAAACCAAAAGCCATTGTCATCATTTCCATGTGGAAAAAAGCAGAGCACTGTGGTGCCGATGTCTGGACAAGGGTATATAAAACCTGCTGTATTCTTAACACTCAATGCATTATTGGCATCACCAATAGTTTGTGTTCTACTGTAAAAAGGTGTTGCATACTGCACCTGCCTCCATTGGCTACTGTCTTCTTCTAGTTTCTTGCCACCACTAACTCCTGTTGTACCAAACTCTGGCACAAATACATTTATTATTCCACTTCTACTAGGATGACTGTTGCTCTTTACAATACCTAGTACAATACCATGTTCTTGACGTTGGCCTCGGGTAGTTCCTTTTTGAAAGGCGCTGTCACCACCTTTACTGCCAACTGCACTTATGTTTAATTCTGACATATTTTACCCCACTATCCAGTCGATTGGATCTACATCTTTGTTATTGAATCTGTCTATATTTCCATTTGCTAAAACTTCAGTGTCATCTACAAATACAGTTCTGGTGTCAACATTGTTAGACTGACTTATTTCTGTTGAATTGTTGTTGTTAAGTGTATCAGTGATAATACCAGTGATTGTGTTTACAACATTACTGCCAGTGCTTACACTTGGAGATGTTGGATTATTTTTGAGAATGTTACTGAATATAGTACTTAACAAACTGTCTTTGCCTTGTGCATTAAACTGACTGTTGTACTGTGCTGAATACAAATCTCTGGCCACACCCTGCTGTACAGGTTGCATTCTTGTTCTAAATCCAGTAAGTGTTTGTTCAAACACTCCACCACTGAAAGTACTTTTTATGTTTGTTACTTGATACACACCACTAAATTCACTGCCTGTGTATTTGCCATTATTTCCAGGTACTGCTAATCCAGTTGTTTCATCATAGTCAATAGGAGTTTTCAAATTTACCTGCACATATGGTGGTGTAAGATCATAATTTATAGTACCGTCTGGCATAAACGGTGTTGTGTACATTTGATTTCTGTACTCTTTGTCCATCCAAAAACTATCAGCAGTAGGAAGGTATGCAGGATCACCAATTATAGTCAAATCCAAATCCACAAGGTCAACACCTTGATACATCACTGTACTGAAAAGATCTTTTGCTCTTTCCTGTTTGGTATTTTGTGAATTGTTTATAGCACCTTCTTTAGGTTGTGGTACTGAGTTAATCTGAGGAGCAAATGCACCACCAGGTAGTTTGTTTGCAATGTTACCTGTGCCTATTGTCATTGTCTGCAAAAATGCAGTGCTAAATTTAAATCTAAAATCCAACACATCGACATTTAATCCTGTATATATGTAATTGTAAATTTTATGCACACCTATACCATTTGGTTTACTGTTAGGTGCCCAAGGATAATCGTTATAAAATATAGCCTGTGGTGTAACATCATATCTTGTTTTAAATTTATAACGTCCGGCTTTTTTATCAAAACCTTTGATTTCTTCTATTTTTGGTTTGACCTTAAACCATTTGATAGGTTTGTTTCCTTGATTTTGATTGACTTCTTCTGTGATATTACTTGGAATATAGTCGCTGTTTATCAATACACCATTGACTAATTTGCTGATGTCTGTACCATTGTTGATACGAAATAATTGCGTCTCTTTGTCTATAGTAGCAACTTTTTTGTAGTTGTCTCTGTAACTGTCAAATTGACTTTGTTTGCCTTTTTGCTTTTGCGGACTGTTTTCGGGATTGAATGCATCTCTATCAAGTTTTGAATTTGCCAGTTCTTGTGCAAAATTAAATTTGTATTCATCATACAGTTCATGATCACTAGGAACTATCTCTTTACGTAATTTTCCATCACTGCCTTTTACAACTTTTTCTTTTGGTTCTGTTAGACTTTTGTAATGATCTGTAAGTGCATCTCCCAACCCCACATATTCTTTGTTGCTTTTTTGCAATTCACCACCAGCAATGTTATTTTCTTCTTCGCCAATATCATCTACATTTTCAAATTTACTAAGTTTTCCTTTGAATACATCATTTACATTTGTTGCTTTCACCTGTAGATTAATAGGTATGGTATTGGATGCTTTTGTTTGTAAATTTTGATGAAATGGGATACCTTTGATAACATACTGTGCACCTTCATTGTCTACATCAAATGTAAAGTCAGTGATACGCATTGGAATGTGTATTGGTGGTATAATGTTGTTGCTGGCAGTTCCATTTACATCATAACCCTTGAAAATTATTCTTATAACATAAGGCACATGTATATAATGTTGATCTTTAATATTGCTTCGTCCAGCAATGGTCCTTAATCTTTCTAGCAGTGTTGTACCTCTTGGTTCAACAATACTCATTTTTATATCAGTAGAATTGGTGTTTGATGTCAAAACATTTGGACTGGCTGAAACATTTTCAAATGATAAATCCTGTATGTAAAAATCTATGTCTGCGTCAGGAGATGTATCAGGACCTAACCCTCCACTTCTCATCAACAGTGTCTTGGGTAAACTTGAAAATTCACGAGGTGCTTTGACCATTCTTACGTATGTGTTCAAATCCATCATGTATAATTCAATGTTGTAGGTATAACTGGCAAAGCCATTCAGCACATTGTTGCGAGGATTAATTGTAATGTTGTTGATGTTTTGATTGAATACACCCTTTTGTGCTGTTGATGTTTGTGCTTTTGTTGCACCACCATTTGCTTTTATTGTTTTCTTTGCTTGTGATATATTTGGACTTATGTTGTATAAATCAGGTAAATCACCAAAGTCTGAATAATCATCTATTTGATTGCCAGTGAGATAATTGTTTGCCTGGTATTCTGAGTCATCTACAAAAACTCTATTTGCCGCTGTGGTTTCTTCAATAGCATTGGCGTTGATGCCAGGTGTGCGAAAATTGCCTCCAAAATCTGTAAAATCTTGTTCAACTATTTTTTGTTTATTATTGATGCTGTTGCTAGGAATAGGAATTTTGTCAAAGTCTATACCAAATTGAACTGTGTCCTTGTCGTTTGGATTGGCCATGTTATATTCCTAGACTGTTATTGATTGTTTCACGTTTGGGTATGTATATTTTTATTCCAGCAACAAAATCCCAAATAGGATCTACTATTACATTTCTATTTCTTGTGGCAAACACCCACCAAAGATTTGCATTATCATACAAGTCAAAAGCCAATAGATCTGGTCTATGTTCATGTACTTTGGTTAGGGTATGAAGTGTATCATCTACAGCAGGCAATATAGGCCTATAGTTCATTACTCCTAAATATCCGTTCACTGTTGAACCAGACATTTCAGTTTGAAAATAAGGTGAATCTGCTCTGTATTCTATAGCCATTATGGTAATGTTCCTATTCCGTTTTTGTTTCCAATTAATTCGCCACGTGCATATCTTTGTAGTCCAAAACTCTGTTGTTGTGTTCTGCTTATTATTGGTAGCAGTGTCATATTAATTGTCATCAGTGTTGGTACCAATGTTTTATTACTGGCTCCATTACCACCAACTACATTTGTTTCAATATAATCTATAGTGCCTTCAAAATCCATTGTGCTGTTTTGCACCACTACAGGTACACTGTTAAACATAAATGGACCATTGTAACTGAAGCGTAACACTGGAGGCGGTGTACCTCTGTTTGCATCTTGTCCAAAAAATGATTTGGTACTGCTTTTGATCATTGTCAACACTGCAAGTAAATAATTTGCTTCTGCTGTGTTGTTGGCACTGAATTGACCCACAACGTTTATAGCACTGACATCACTGTTTGCATAAGAATGTTGTGAATAGTTGCTGTGCATAGGATGTGCTCCACCATAGTTTGCACTGTAACTCACATTCACAGTAGGTGTGTATGGAAACACAATACCATTTGTATCCAACAAAGGTCTCAACAATATATTACTTGGATCTTTATAAAGTATGTTACTGGCACCAGGACTTAAACTGATTTTTGCTCTGTGATCTTCACCACCAGTAAAAGTTGTGGTGTTGAGAATACTGTTTATTACCTCATCACCACCAGTTGCTTTCAATCCAGCAGAGATTAATCTGTTGGCGGCACTGCCTAAAAAACTCCTGCCTGCCCTTGCCAAACGACTATCGCCAGGAATAACTCTGCTGAGTAATCCATCTGCACTACTGTTTATATCACCTGGTAATTGTGTTGTAGCAGAGGTTTTTACATTACCTCTTAAACTGCCCTGATTTATTGCCATTTTAATTCACTTTCTGGTTGCATAAGTATTTATAGATGTTATAATGTACGCATATAAAAGGAATCTCCAAACATGATGAAAAGAAAGAAATATCTCAACAACGAAGATCTTTTGAAGCAAATTCATGCTTCAAAAATGACATATTGTAGTTTTCTAGACGAAGATGACTCAACTTATGATATTATTTTACCCAATCTAGAGGCAATAAACAGAAGAACAACAGCACAGGCAAAAAGAAATAAAGTAGACAGAATTAACAAAACACAATACAAACAAGCAAAAGAAGAAAACAAAAGTGTAAAAATGGCAGATTTTAATTTAGATTGGAGAAAAATTAAAAAAGAAGATGTAGTATTTAGAATTATGACCTATGATCATGTACCATTACAGCCTGGAAGAAAGAAAAATCCAAAAACTGTAGCAGATCATCACGTGCAGTGCAACTTTCCTCCATTTCAACACTATAGGTATATTGATGAAGAATTAAAATGTGTAGGCAAAAGTCATTGGATAGGTGGACTAGAAAATGGTTACTTCAGCAAAGAACACGGAAAAACCACAAACACATTGGCAAGAATGTACATGAAGTTGTGTGAACGTTATGGCACTAGAAGCAATTGGCGTGGATACACATACAACGATGAAATGAGAAGTCAAGCATTGCTACAACTTGCACAAATTGGACTGCAATTTGATGAAAGCAAAAGTCAAAATCCATTTGCTTACTACACTGCGGCTATCACAAACAGTTTTACCCGAGTGTTAAATTTAGAAAAAAGAAATCAACACATCAGAGATGATATACTTGAAGAGGCAGGTCTTAATCCAAGTTACACCAGACAATCAGAGAACGAATCTGCTAAAAGTAGTGAACCAATAAGATAAACTTGACAACAGATACAAAGGATGTTATAATAAACACATGAGTTTGTTTAAACGGGCCGCCATTTTCACGGACATTCACTTTGGCAATAAATCAAACAGCCGAACATTCAATCAAGATTGTTTGGATTTTGTGGATTGGTTTTGTGCTGAAGCGAAAAAGCAAGGTGCTGATGCCTGTATCTTTATGGGCGATTGGCATCATCAACGTGCTACCATCAATGTCAGCACATTAAACTACAGTCTACAAGCACTGGATAAACTTAACGAAAGTTTTGATATAGTTCATTTTATTCCAGGCAACCATGATGAATACTACAGAGACAAACGTGATTTGAATAGTGTGGCATTTATTAAAAAATATGAAAATATACAACTGTACAATGATATTATCACACTAGATGAAGTAGCATTTGTTCCGTGGTTAGTGGGTGACGAGCATAAAAAAATTAGAAAACTAGATGCAAAATATGTGATTGGACATTTTGAACTGCCACACTTTTACATGAATGCAATGGTGCAGATGCCTGATACAGGTGAACTTAACACCAATGACTTTGATCATTTAGGTACTGTGTTTACTGGACATTTTCACAAAAGACAAGAACGTGAAAATGTAGTGTACACAGGAAATGCTTTTGCACACAATTATGCAGACGCAGGTGATGATGAACGTGGTATGATGATACTTGATTGGGATGGTACACGTAAATTTATTGCATGGCCTAATCAACCCAAGTACAGAGTGCTACAGATCAGTCAACTGCTGGAAGGTCCAGACAAGTATCTGTCACCAAAAACATATGCAAGAGTAAAACTAGATGTTGACATCAGTTATGAAGAAGCAAACTTTGTCAAAGAAACATTTATTGAAGAATATCAATTGCGAGAATTAAGTTTGATTCCTATCAAAAATGAAGAACATTCTCAAGATTGGGAAGGTGAGATAAACTTTGAAAGTGTAGATACTATTGTCACCAGTCAACTACAACAGATAGACAGTAAACAGTATGACAGTAATCTTATGTTAGACATTTATAGGAATTTGTAAATGCAGTTTGAATTATTTGACGAAACCAAAAGACTACACAAAGTGATGTTAGGCACTTGGTTTCTGCCTGAATATTTTGATAGTATAAAATCATCCAACATCAAACAACAGTTGCAGACTATTGCACAACAAACACATGAAGACTTAGACAACTTTGAAAATGTGTTGAAAAGTTATGGTGTTGAGGTGTATAGGCCTATTGCACCTTCTGGAACATATGATCCTACAGTTAAAATGAATCCTGCACTTAATGTACGAGATACATTTAGAACAATCGGTGATACACTTTATAAATTTAACAGCAAAGGCAAATACTATGATGATGCTATCCAACAAGTTTTGCCTGTGTTTACTGATCTATCAAGTATACTTGAAGATGCTAATCGCTTAGAATATCTTCCCAAATACAGTGAACAACATTACAATCTAATTGCAGGATCAAGTTGGCCTTCATTTGTTAGTTATTGCAATAAAAATTATACTGTTGATCAGCAAATACAAGATGAAATAGATTCATATGAAGAAAGTCTGCAATATTATGACACAAATCCACCAGAAGGTCCAAATATTATCATTTCAGATGGAGAAATAATTGTTGACCATCATGAGTATGTTGACTTTGTAAAAATACTTAAACAACATATACCAACAGATTTAAAATGGAAAAGCATATGCACACTTGGTGGTCATACTGACGGAATGTTTAATTTACTAAACAAAGACACAGTTATAGGTGTTAGAGAAGTAGTAGAAAAATTTATGCCTCACATACCTAATAAAATTATGGTAGAACAAGAAAATTATCAATCACATATTGATGAATTTAACAAACACAAAGCAAATGTTGGTGGAAAATGGTGGGTACCTGGACAAGAGAATAACACAGAATTTACAGAGTTTGTAAACAATTATCTCACACACTTAGTTGGTTATGTTGAGGAAACACAGTTTGATGTCAATGTACTGAGCCTTGATGAAAAAACAGTATTTGTTATAGGTGGCAACGGTAATTATGTCCAAGAACTAGCAAATTATGGTATTGAAGCAATAGTAGTACCGTGGCGTCATCGATGGTTCCATGATGGTGGATTACATTGTATAACTTTAGATTTAGTAAGAAAGTAAAGAATGTTTAAAGTAAACACATTAACAGTTAAAAATTTTATGAGTGTTGGCAATCAAACACAAGCCATAGATTTTAATCGTAACGATCTCACACTGGTGTTAGGTGAAAACTTAGACACTGGTGGAAGTGATGCTGGCAGTAGAAATGGTACAGGTAAAACCACAATAATAAATGCACTAAGTTATGCCATGTATGGACAGGCACTCACAAAGATCAGACAAAACAATCTAATCAACAAAACAAACGGCAAAAACATGCTGACCACTGTTGAGTTTGAAAAAAATGGTGTACCTTATAGAATTGAACGTGGTCGTTCTCCTAATGTTTTAAAATTTTACATCAACAATACAGAACAAGAAACACAAGATGGTGAGCAACAAGGCGACAGCAGAGAAACACAAAAAGAAATAGACAAACTACTTGGTATGAGTCACGATATGTTTAAACATGTGTTGGCACTTAACACATACAGTGAACCATTTTTGAGCATGAGAGTCAATGATCAACGTGAGATAATTGAACAACTTTTGGGTATAACACTACTGAGTGAAAAAGCAGATACACTAAAAGAACTGTTGCGATTGACCAAACAGAGTATAACAGACGAAGAAGCAAAAATTAAAGCGACTACAGATGCAAACACCAGGATCAGTGATCAAGTTGAAGCACTAAAACGCAGACAGAAAATCTATAATGAGAAAAAACAAAAAGATGCTGATCAGTTGAAACAAGCAATCAAAGATCTCAGTCATGTTGACATAGATGAAGAACTTATTCAACACACCAAACTGCAAGAATGGTTGGTGTTGGAACAAGAACAACTGAGCATAAAAAAAGATATAGATGTGATTCAAACACAACTTTCTCGTGCCAAACGTGATGTAGAAAGAACACAAAAAAATCTATCAGCACTACAAAAAGGTGAGTGTGGAAGTTGTGGACAAGATGTAAATCATTTAGAAACACATCAAAAACAGTTGCAGGATGCAGAAAAAGAACACGAAGAAAATGTAAACTATGAAAAAGAACTTAGTGATGCAGTGGTAAATTTGCAAAGCACAGTAAAAGAACTTCCAGAAAAACCTCAAACTTTTTACAACACTAACGACGAAGCACACAATCATAGAAGTACACTCAGTACACTCAACAGTCAATTGACAACAAAATTGGATGAGGCTGACCCATACATTGATCAGATAAGTGAAATGGAACAAACTGCACTTATGGAACTTGATTATGAAGAATTAAATAAATTAACAAAAATCAGAGATCATCAAGAATTTTTATTGAAGTTATTGACTAACAAAGATAGTTTTATCAGAAAGAAAATTATTGATCAAAACCTAACTTACTTAAATACTAGACTAGACTATTATCTAAACAGTGTCGGTTTACCACATACTGTGGTATTTCAAAATGATTTAAATGTATTGATACAAGAATTTGGTAGAGATTTAGATTTTGATAATTTAAGCAGAGGTGAACGTAATAGATTGATATTAAGTTTAAGTTGGGCATTCCGTGATGTTTGGGAAAGTCTTTACCAACCTATAAATTTATTATTCATTGATGAATTAGTAGACAGTGGCATGGACAGTGCTGGTGTTGAAAATAGTATGGCAATACTTAAAAAAATGAGCAGAGAACGTAATAAAAGCATATGGCTAGTCAGTCACAAAGACGAGTTAATAGGGCGGGTAAACAATGTATTAAAAGTAATAAAAGAAAATGGATTTACCAGTTATAATGACGACGTAGAAATTAGATAGGAGAATAAAAATGTCTATACACGAACAAATTATACAACAATACGAAACATATATCAAAGAGTCAGAGGCTTTTGAAACCAAGGGTGTAAAAGCCGCGGCCACAAGAGCCAGAAAAGCACTTGGTGAAATTGGAAAACTTTCTAAATCAAGACGTGCAGAGATTCAGGAAAAAAAGAACAGCATGTAATGATTCGTGATTCCACTGAATCTAAAATTTTACACATTGAGGCAAGTAGCATTTGTAATGCCGCTTGTCCTATGTGTGAAAGAAACGTAAATGGTTTTGGTCAAGCACCAGGATACACTCCTAAAAACTTGCCTTATGAATGGTTTGTAGAACATAAACAAACTATTTCTGGTGTGGAAAAAATTTATTTTTGTGGTAATCTAGGTGATTCTGCAAGTAATAAAGACCTTTTAAAAATAATAAAATACATAAAAACTGTTAATCCACAATGCACTGTTGGTCTAAACTCTAATGGTGGTTTAAGAAGCCGTAACTTTTGGCACGATCTTGGAAAATTGCTAAATGGTGCTTTGGATTATGTTGTTTTTAGCATTGATGGATTATCCGATACTAATCATTTGTACCGTTGGAATGTAAAATGGAAAAAAGTTATGCAAAACGCCCAAGCATACATTGACGCTGGCGGAAGTGCCCATTGGGATATGTTGGTATTCAAACACAACGAACATCAAATTGAAGAATGCCTACAACTTGCAACTGATATGGGATTCACTTGGTTTAGAAGTAAAGAAACAAATCGTTGGAATCAAAAAGATATACCTAGTCTACAACCCAGTACACCTTTTGAATCTATAGATTACAGAAAAATAGTCGACATAGACTGTGAAAGAGACAGAGAAAGTAGCACATATATTGATTATTTAGGACGCAGTTGGCCCTGTTGCTATTTAGGCAACAAACACTTTGCAGATACTGGAGATAAAAATATCGATGTTACAAAAAATTACAGACAAAAGATACAAAATAAAAATGCATACATGACCTGTAAAGAAAGTTGTGGTAAATTCACAAGTAAACGCACACAATGGAAAAGAGAAGTACAGATTAGATGATACCTTTTGCACACAAACATGGTTACTATCAACTAGAAGACAAAATTACATACAGCAAACTGGAAGCATTAGAATGGCAACAACTAACTGGCAAATGGCCACAATGGAATTTCAATCGAGAAGTCTTTGAATGCTATGATTGGACTGTCATGCCTGACTATGATCTGTCAGGACATTACATGATGAGAGCAAAACAGATCAGAGAAAAGTATGATTACTGTGTACTTTTTTACAGTGGAGGCAGTGACAGTCACAACATGCTGAATGCATGGATAAAACAAGGTTTAAAAATAGATGAAATTGCAAGTTTTTGGAACTTAGAAGGTACAAAAGATCCACAGAGTTTTATGTGTGCAGAAATACAAAATGTAGTGTTTCCTGATATAGATACACTGAAAGCAAAAGGTATAGAGTTTGAGTTTAGATTAATAGACATCTGTAAAATGACTGTGGATTATATTGCAAAACACAAGTTTGATTATGGATATTACAGTAATCACAGCATAAGTCCAAACAATGTAATCAAAGGAACATTCCGAGAAAGTATAGATGATTACAAAAAATTAATAGACAGTGGTAAAACTGTGTGTTTTGTATGGGGCAGTGAAAAACCACAAGTGCATGTAGATGAAAACGGAAAATGGTATTTTCAATTTATGGATGTAATAGATAATTGTATAAGCCCATATGTACAAATGAATCAACACAATGGTTGGTTTGATGAATTATTTTACTGGACCCCTGATATGCCACAGATGATTATAAAACAGGCACATGTGATTAAACAGTTTTGTGAATTATCTGATGATAGCAGTTACTTTCAAAAAGAATACAGTCCATATGGATACAGCAAAAAACTCAACATGTATGTCAGCCATGATGGTGTAAAAAGAATAATTTACCCATGGTGGGATACAAATATATTTTGCAATGGCAAAGGTGCTACAAATTATCTAACATTTAGTCCTAGAGATAGTTGGATTTTGCAAGATAGTAAAAGCATGATCTCAAGTATTGTAAAAAATTTACCCACATACTGGACAATGGAAAATCCAAAAAGCAGTAGCATAAAAGCACACGTACAAAGGCACTATCTATGCAACTAGCACTTGATCATTGGCACATAGAACCTAGCAGTATCTGTACTTTAGCATGTCCGAGATGTCCAAGAGCAGAAGTGCCAGAAACACTATTAAACAGACAACTAGATTTACAGTTTTTTGTAAATCAAATAGGTGCTGATATGATCAAAAAGATCAAAAGAATTACTTTTTGTGGCAACGACGGAGACCCAATATATTGTAAACAATTTTTAGAAATTTGTGAATGGATAAAAACTGTTAATCCCAACATGCAACTTTTGATAGTTACTAATGGCAGTTACAAAAAATCATCATGGTGGCAAAAACTTGCTGAAATACTCAATGCCAATGATGAAATAAATTGGAGCATAGATGGTTGGGATCAAAATAGTAATGAAAAATATAGACAAAGATGTGATTTTGATAGTATAATAAATGGTATTGAAGTTTTTAACAAACACAATAACACAACTTATAAAACTTGGGCCACTATTGCATTTAGATTTAATCAAAATAATTTAGATGGAATTGAGAAACTAGCAGAAGCACATGAGTTTGATTGCTGGCAACTTACTAAAAGCACAAAGTTTGGCAATGTATATCCAACATACGGCAATGATGATCCTCTGCAACCAGTTGATGATCTGATTGCAAAAGGACATAGATTTGAAAGAGAACAACACTACATTACAACCAAAGCAAGACCTGGCATTAAACAAATTTTTAGACAAAGAACCAAAAAATTGAGAAACAGCAACGAATACCCAGCCATATGCTACATAGGAAACAAAGGAGTATTTCTAAATGCAATGGGAGAATTTTATCCATGTTGCTGGACTGCTAACAGATATGAACATAACAAACAATGGATTGAACTAGGTAAATCTCGGTTCAATTTATATAATTACACTATAGAACAAATTATCCAAGATGAATTTTGGAACAATGAATTTTTAAAATTTGACAGTTTTGAATGCAAAACCAAATGCACAAAACACGCATTGCAGAGTGATGATCATGCTGTCAACTGGTAATAACCAGATCTAGGTAGCAGAGATTAAGCAAAGACTATATACAAATGAATTGGACATACAAAAGCAAAGAAATTACAGAACTACCAGAAGATTGTGTAGGATTTGTTTATATCATAACCAATACCACAAATAATAAAAAGTACATAGGCAAAAAACTAGCAAAGTTTAAAACCACAAAACCACCCCTTAAAGGCAGAAAAAACAAAAGACGAGGCACAAAAGAAAGTGACTGGAGAGAATACTATGGTTCCAGTGACAGTCTAAATGAAGATATAGAAGAAATTGGCAAAGACAAATTCACCAGAGAAATACTGTTCTATTGCAAAAACAAATCAGAACTATCATACATAGAAGCAAGAGAACAATTCAACCACAAAGTACTAGAATCCGAAGACTATTATAATGGACACATCCGAGTAAGAGTCCACGGAAAAGGCATACTCAAAACATAAAAAATTGGCTATATAGCACTCTTTATACAAGACTACAATATGCGTTGCAGGCTCGCAAAATCCTGACGTTGAGTGCAAGTAAAGGCTAACTACAGGCTAAAAGATTTGGGCACTGGTAGAAACAGAATCCAACCCAAAACTGATACCATGTCGCTGTTATGGCATGCATTCGGTTCCGTATCTATTCGTGAAGTCAGAAGTAGGGGGTTGACGGGATACCGCCTCCACACAGCAATGTAATCTTCTATAACAGATGAGAGATCTTCTCAGCAGATGACTTTCTTTCATGGTTTCACCCGGCAACGGGTGAAGTATGAGTTCAATTTCTAGCAGATAACGTCATAAAAAATGTGATTGAACGCAGTGAAAATCACAGATGAACGTAGTTCATCTCTACTAAATAGATGCTTGTAACAAATATGATGTTTTAATGAATTGATTTTAGATATTAATTAATTTTTACATCAGGAGTTAATGTATGAAAGACACTAATGCTAAAAAATTATTTACGGAATTTAATAAATTCAAAAGAAAAGTACGTGAATTAGGTTTTGAATTTATCGGAGATCAGGAACTTGAAGCACACTGCACAGATGACAGTAAAAACAATCCTCGCAGTTATGTCACACTCAGTACTACCAAAATGGTTGCCCGGTCTTCTTAGCAGTTTCCAAGTTATCCTCAATTACTTTTTGAATAATCGACAGGTCTTTACCTGACATTGAATATAGTTCTGTTAGACTGGCGCCCCCTCGCATATACCATGATAATCTTGCTATGTTCTCTTTGATCTTTTGATTGCTTTCATCAAATTGTTCTAGCATCTTGACTATCTCTTCATTGGTTAGGCTGAGGAGGCGAATACGAAAAAATTTGATTGATCAAAAGTAAAAGGTGTTGTGTACTGATGCTGACATTCAGGACAATTAGCAGGAACACTTTTGTCCGGTATTTGTTTGATTGCAGTCTCTACATGTGTTTTCAACTGCTGATAGAGATTTCTGTCTGCATTTTCCACAAACTCCAGTATGTGTGCTTCATCTGAAATAGAAGAACCACCCGGAACAACAACACGTTCAATTGCACCAGCCATGCTTCTCACAGTGTATCTGGTCATGATTGCAAATATCTCATTGAATCTGTTCTGCTTTTCCTGTTCACTCATTGTGCTGTCATTCACAGTCTGCACCAATCTCTGCTGTTCAAATGCTTCTAGATTTGCATCATTCATACTGCGATAGTCATTTGGTTTGATGAATATTTCTAGTTCCTTGTATCTAAATGGTGCATCAAACAGTGAAACATCTATTTTTTTATCCAACCATTGTCTAAGGTCTATTTCATAGTTGTTTGATTCTTCACACTTAGGACAAGTGCTTTCATACTCCATCATTTCTCCATAACTGGCAATTCTAATGGCAATCAGTATTGCATCAACATCAACAGTCGGTATATGCCATGCAT
>CAACVD010000248.1_pt1 | contig 15883 bp, 4 predicted proteins | sample 2381771 | NCBI WGS metagenome assembly CAACVD01 (sample SAMEA5211965, study PRJEB30684) | marine metagenome | biome: Marine; feature: Epipelagic; material: Water | collected 2015-10-15 | depth 15 m | reverse complement strand
GGTGAAGGTTGTCTCAGAGAGATCAAACGCAGCTACGTTTGGTTTTGGTAATGGTGTGAATAAAGTACTATCCGAGGATGGAGCAAGTTCAGTAGTAAGAACTTCTAAGTCAGTTACACTCAGAGTAGACGCTGGTAAAAATCCGCTTGCAATACCAGAGACAGTGGCAACACCTTCAATAGTAACATTGGAAGTTCCTACATCAGTAACTCTAGCAATAATAGGATCTTCTGTAAGTCCTGCTGTTGTATCGGTATATCTAATTAAATCGTTTTCTCTGACAACAGTTCCAGGAAATAGATTATTGCCAGTGGTGATTGTGCTTACTCCACTAGATTTAGGACTGATGGTGGCGATACCAACAGTAAATTTACTAGATTGCAGAACGTTAGCACTAAAAGTATTAACACCAGTAATACCGTCTGCTAAATCTAAAGTATTTGATGATGCAAAAACAGATTTTACATTAGAAATTTTATTTTCTGTTATTGCAATGGCAATTCTTCCATTTTCAAGTCCATTAAAGGAAAGTTTTTCATTTACTACGAAAGTTCCTTTACTATTATATACAGTAACAGCGGTTCCTGCGCTCACTGGATGTCTTATAAACCCTGTTGCACCACTAGAATTACCCTTAACGAAAGTGGGAACAGTTAAAGTATGCGACTGGTTTAAAGCAATCTCAGTAGTGGTCTGTACATCATAAAGGGCAATATCCCACTGGTTTGTATTTGCGTTTGAAGCGCTATAAGTCCCTGACTCCAATCTAAAGTCATAAACTCTTGCAAGACCAATTTCTTTTCCAGGAGCAGTCTCAGAATTGACACCAACTCTTTGATCTCGTAAACTTACAACAAAAGTATTGCCAACTCCAACTGTAGGTGCTCTGTAGACACTATTAATCTTTAAAGTAGGTCCAGTGTTGTAATTGAAAACTTGATTTTCAATTGTTTTTGTAGTTCTTGGTTTATCTACATCAACATAAGTCGTGTTTAAAGTTTCACATTCATATCCCTTGATGTATGCCTTTCCAGGAGAAACTCTGAGTAAAGCAAGATTATCGGTAGGAGTTTGTCCCCCAGGAGTAAATTGTCCTTCGTTAAAAACGCCGTTATTGCCAGTCTGATTGTTTAACGAATCAACTAAAGCAACGTCAAATGGTCTTACATAATAATGTCCAGATTCGTCAAAAGTTCTTCTTGCAAGAGTATCTGTAAAGTCTTTGCTATGATATCTTCCACGTCCAGTGGAAAGAGAATCAGTTTGAATAACACCGTTAATTACGGTTGCAAGTAAAATGAAATTATCATCAGCAAAATCATCTAAAGGTTTTTTAAATAAACTTATACTGATCTGAAGTCTATCAGCACCAGGGGCAGCGTAGTTGCTAAATCCTTGAGAATTATCGTTTAACGTTTCATCTAAATCTGCCGTAACAACCTCTTCGTCAACAAAGAAACCAATTCTGTAACTAGGAGTATTGCTATATTGATCAAGAATTAAAGTTTCTCTACTTACGTTTATAAAATTGCCTCTAATGAAGTAAACGCCATTATCCACAGAAAACGCTGATCCAGTTGCAGCAGCATTGGTTGCAATCGTACTAGCAAAAGCAGAACCAACTGGAATGTTTGTATTGCCTAGTAATCCAGAAATAATTACTTCGTTGCAGGTTAAAGTCTCAGCATCGAAGAATGTTTGTGTTTGATTATTTGTTGTGCTTGATCCAAGATAGTTGATATAAAGAGTTATATTGCCATTTTCAGAATCTTCTGGCAAAACGACACTATCGACAACAGCAGTTACACCAGATCTCTCACCCGTAATCGTTGTTCCGATTAATTGATCAACATAAGCAGCTACAGGGACCCCCTGAAAGTTATTATCCAACTGAATTGCATAATAAAGTCTAGTGTAAGAAGTATTTCCAGGAATAACTTTTGCGCCCTCTCTAAAGAAGTGCTGACCAAACTTTTCAATCTGATTTTGAAGTATAGACTGAAGGGATGTTAATTCCCTTGCCTGAACAGGATAACCAGGTTTGAATAATACCTTATGATAGTCGTTAGCGGGATCAAAGTCGTCAAAGTAAGGCGCTACGTTAAGATTCGTCTGCTGTGGCATAATTCTTTAGAACTGCAAAATAACTTTTATGTCTTCCTTTTGGTTCGACGATCTGGTGATAGATGGTCTATTATCAACGTAGATAATATTTCCAGAGTGTTTTTTCACCTCAGGATTGGCAATACCACTCGTGAAACTCTGACCAAGATAGTATGTACGATTATTTATTACGGTTGAGATACCGGAGAAGTTAGTATCGATACCTAAATTAGATCCTGTAGAAGGGGTAATTGTTAAACTTCCACCTGACCCAGGTGAAGAGGTAAATTCTGTCAGATCAAATCCATAAGTCGGTTGAGTTTGTGCTGTCCCTACAGTGTTGAATCCAGCAAGACTTCTATCTTGCCAGAACTTAAGCACCCCTGTTGTTTGGTCATAACTTACAACTCTTCCAACTGCAGTAGAACCAGTAGAAACTGTCTGAGTAAAATAAGAATCTGCCGTGAATGTAGCAGTGCTATATCCAATACCAACTAATTTGAGGGCGCTTACTGCAGACGCTTTGTCAGAGGACAAAATTGTAGATGATCCGAACTGCTCAGGATTCTCTACAACACCGATTCTTGCAATCTGGTTTCCAGTAATAAAATCTGGATTTTCATTATCGTTTTCAATTCTAGAATACAGAAGCACGTTATATGCTCCCAATTCTCTATAGATGTCTGCACCATGTCCTCCTTGAGGAGGAATAATTACATCAAAAGTGGGTCTTGTAGTTCCTGTAGGAACTCCGCCTGCAACTAAATCAACATTACCATAGGTATAATCAGAACCTTGACTAGAAACAATTACTTGTCCTACTTCCTGATTTCCATTGATAACGATAGTGCATTCTGCTCCAGTTCCATCTCCTCTAATTGGAACTCCTGTGTAAATTGCATTTGCAGTTCCCAAACCAACACCACGATTCGTGATGGTTACAATCTTGATACTACCATCGACAGCATTATCTCTAACTGCTGCATTATCCGTGGCAGTTGTCCAGTCTTTTGGAACTGGCATGAACTGGGTGGATTCAAATTTTACGACTTCACTTGGTTTAATTGTATAAAGATATTTCCAAATATATCCATCACCACTAGTGCCTGCGCTTCTTGGTTCTAAATCAGTAAAAGTAGGTTCATCTAAAGATGCTTTCCCTGTTGGATTATCAGGGTCAGTTCCATTATGTAAGCAAATATAAACTCTAAAATCACTATTCATTACAAAGTAATTTGCAAGATAAAGTGATGTAGAACCTGAAACTTTTGCTGTATTTGTTCTGCTGTAATCGTGACGATGCATATCATAAGCAGTTCCAGAACTCCATGTTCTTTTAGGAACTACTTGATTCGCATCAGCAGTATTAATCTTCTTTAAAGCGACCATTGTATCCCAATAGTCATTTTCTTGATCAAAATTATCCTTTGGTGCAGGTGGATCAGTATCCCAATCACTCTGATAATCCGTAGGATTGGGTAAACCAACAAAAGAATAGTAAGAATTACTGGAATTATCAATTCCAGCAATAAAATTCTTTGCGTTTAATATTCTAATCTGATCCGTTATAATGGCAGCCATTTGACGCAGGTTTTTCTTTATTTATTAGGAGTTTGCGGTATAATTTTTAGACTTTAAGAAGTTAGATCTAACAACTCTAGTCGAAGTAGTTATACCTGATGTATATGCCGTATAAGAAGTGGAGACATTTCTCGCATTAACATCAATTCTTCCCCAACCAAATAAACCAAATCCATCATCAGTGGTCGTAATCCCAGAAGAGTATCCAGAAGGAACACTTGTAGCATCAACAAACAATCTCTTAACAGTTGTCGAAATACCGACAACATCTCTAGTTAATGTCTCTACACTGGAGACTTCATATATTCCATCAAATGTATTTCCCATACCAACATTGGACTTATTAATTATAAAGTAATCATTTGCCTGAATAGAAGTAATTGTTACTGCAGTTCCAGCAACAACAGTATTTCTAAGGAAGGAGTCATATGGAATGTGAATATCAAAAATCATTTGGGGACCAGCAGTAGTACCGAATCCAACAATGATACCATTATCACCAGCATAACTATCAACATCACATTCTTCTTCGGTATGACCTGGAGGAGAAATAAGTACAGTTGGTACACTTGTATATGTATAACCGACACCAGGAGAGGTAATTGCAACACCAGTTACAGTTCCACCAGCACTAATAGTGACTGTACCAAATGCTCTAGAATCAGATGTATAACCAAAACTTACTGTAGCAGTGCTGTATCCAACACCACCATCAGAGATAACAACGGAAGAAATAGTTCCAAATCCAGAAACCACTGCAGTTGCAGATGCACCAACTTTGGGTTCTTGAGGAATAAACTTAATCTTATTCTGGAACGACAGCGCAGCTGCTTCGTTTTGTGGGTTGAACAGTGGTCTCAATGTGTCAACATACACAGCAGTAGAACCAACACCAACATTCTTGATAATGTATGAGGTTGGGTTAATAACTGGTTCGTACAGTTCTCTATCCTTGCCTGTAGGAATACCCTCAATAATCTTATCCTCAGTTTGTCTACACCAGGTAACTGGTCTTGTCAGAGTTACATCATTAGTATTTCCAGGTCCAGCGTAAGGATTGGTTGCAACATTACCAGTTGAAAGAACGTTTAGAACACTTCTTTCGTCTTCGTCAAGACTTTGTGCCTGAAGTCCCGCCATATGCTTGAGTTGCAGCGTGTCACCTTTCTTGACAGTTTCAATGACATCTCTAAAGATGACATCACTATCACCATTTCCTTTATAAAATATGATAGTAACTTTATCACCAATCTTTAATGCTTCAGTAAAGGTAAGAGTGCTACCACCGCTAAACTCATATCCGACACCTGGTTCTTGTAAAACATCATTGACAAAGATAATTAGTACATCCTGAACATTGATCTTAGAACCAGGAGAAGAAACAATCGAAGTGATTGCTCCATTTAATTTTAGTGGGAAGTCTTTTCTTGCACCATCAATTAACTCTTCAATATTGTCAAGGATCTCTAAAGTTCCTACAGACCATCCAGCAAATTTATCATCTGCTATTTCATCAACAGTAATTTGAAATTCATTTCCAGAATAAGAAGATGAGGTAGGAATGCCTGTTGTTCCGCCAATAGCGACGGTGAGAACTGCATCCTCCCTATAACCATAACCAGCATTTTTAATTTCAAAATCAATTACACTAGAACCATTACCAACTACAATATCGACAGTTGCCTCAGTTCCAACTCCAGCAGCAGAGGAAGAACTGTAGAACAAGCGCATATTTGAATACGATACTGGATCATCAAATATGACAAATGGTTGATTAGTATGGGTGTAACCTGTTCCTGGATTTGTAATTGCAACACTTACAATATGACCACCACTTATGGCTGCGGTTCCAATAAATTCAATATTTCCAGATCCAGTGCTAGAGGTTCCAACACCCACATTGACAGTTGTTTGAATACCAGATCTGTATCCAGATCCACTATTACCAATACTGATGGATTCAATGGTTCCTGCAGCAGATACAATAGCAGTTCCTCCAGCAGACACTAAAGGTTGATATCCAAATCCTTCAGTTGAACCAACAGATACGATTATACCACCTTTGGGGAAACTAGAGATACCAACATCAGGTCCAAGTGGAGTTTGTGGTGATGTTCCATTAAATGTAATAGAGGTAATACCCGAAGATTCAGTCAAGATGTAATCTTTAGTGGAAGATGGAACTTGGAAGATATCATTAATCAATATTATTGCATTTTCATTAGTAATTCCATCTACGTTAGAACCAGATTGCTCTAACGTAAACTGTTTAGTAATTCCATTGAATTTATCATTAATATTATCAAAGATATAATTTTTATGATAAGAATCATCAGACTCATTAGTAATTCCAGATCTGACGAACGATCTTCCTTGGAAAGTTGAACTTGTGGTAATACCAGTCCAATCTCTCTCGTCTGGAGGGTTAGTTGTAGAACCAATAGGAGTATTTCCGAAAGGTGCCTCAATAAAATTAAGTGCATTATCAACAATATTGTAGTTTCCAGTCATTTTAGTAACTAAAGCACCCGTATCAGCAGCACCAGCTTTAGTTCCCAACCATTCTCTACGTACCCTAATAGTATTGGTTGATCCGATACCAACACCTTCAATTTTCATTATTTCATCATTAATCTGAATAAGATCAGATCCAAAGAAAGATGTGATTCCACTAAGTTTAATTGTCTCATCAAATACAGTGACATTTGTAGAAATACCAGTTGTTACTGACGTAGCGACGAGAGGAGACTGAATAACGTTATCAATTGCAACCATAACCTTAGCATTCTGGTTAGTTGCAACAAATCTGTGGGAAGTTCCGATACCTACACTTTCGAGTTCAACTGCAATGGGGGCTTCTAATAAAGCATTAGCAGCACTAGTAGCAAGTTTAATCGTATTGTCATCAACCTTAATTGCAAAGATATTTTCTTCTGGTAAGAACGTTGTATTTCCTACACCGGTGAATGATGTAGTAGCAACTCCAACTGCAGAAGCAGCTGTTCCTACGTGATGATATTCAATTTTCTCTCCACTTACATAGAAATGATTTGGAATAGTAATAGTATTTTCAGTTAGGTTGACAACAGTGCTGTCATTACCAGTGAAATATCTTTCAAAGACTTCATCATTATTATGAGTCAATCCAAACGTCCTCATAATATCAGACTCGGTTCCTCTGTAAGTTCCAGGTTGAGTCTGAATCAATCCATTAGTAAAATCAATTTCCGTAGGAGAACTTGGATCGGGAACAACTAAACATAAAGTATTAGAGAATACTGTAACTACAGTATCGATACTTGCCTCTGGAGTGAACACCAGAGAGTTAGTTCCATCTGCAGCAAGAACAGAACCAAATGTTCCAAGTCCCGCATGAGTTTCAAGATTAGCAAATTCGGTAAAGAAAGTTTCAGATGGATTAGATGTATCAACAAAACTATCAGCGATTATAACCTCGGATAGTTGAACTCTATGATTTGTGGTGTCTGTTACCTGAACGAGATAATATCCGACATCAGAATCACCACCAAAAGAGGACACTGTATTAATTCCAGGAGAACCAGATGCACTAATAGAAGTAGTCTGTGCTTCTAATGTGACTCTCTGCATTGATATGGTAGAGATTCCAGTAGAAGTAGCTGTCGCTAATCCAACCGTCATCGTATTAACAGCACCGGTAGTTGCAATTCCCACAGCAGGAATAAAATCAACCTTTAAATTAGAACCATCGATGTAAGGGTGATATGTTCCTAATCCGGTTAGTTCGGAAGATTCTGCAAATCCACCTGTGGTTAATCTTCCATATTCAAGAAGTTCTACATTAGTTCCGTCATGAACTATATTCAGCTCAACAAACTCGTACTTATTATCATTAATATCTGCGTCAATATTAACTAAAACTTTTGCAGAAGTATATGTATTTGCAATAGAAACGATTGTAGTTGTGACTCCACCATTAACAGTTGTGCTAGCAGTGGAAACTTGAACTATTCCACCCAAATTAGTTGACCCAACTCCAGAAAGAGTTGATTTTAAATTGTAATCAACAGTAGTAATTTCGTAATCATTTACAGAGAACTTAGTTGGAAAGAATGTTAATTGTCCTTCAGTGCCACTAATCGAGAAATCAAAAGATCCCTGATCATAAGTAGTTTCTACCCTACCATATTGATTCATATATGCAGTGCTTCCATTATGAAGTAAATCTACTAATAGAATTTGTCTTTGAGCACGAAATCTTTTATCTCTCACATAAGTGATATACTTATGAGATCTAAAAGATAAATCAAACGTATTGACAATACTGAAAGGAGTTGATCTGGGTTCACTATTAAACTCACCACTAATGTCATCAATGGAAAGAACTCTATTGCCAATCGATTCAAAGTAATCAGATAAAATTCTATTAGTAAATATCATCTCATCGGAAATCGTTCCCGAGTTAATATTATTTTCTGTAACAAGGTCGAAATCCGCAACACAATTAAGATCACCGAATCCGGTAAGGTCATTTACAATGTCAACAGTTCCAAGTTCAGTAGATAGACCAACCCTCATTAAATTAGAGTTAGTTGATTCTAACTGATAATCAGAGAATTTTTTATATCCTAAAGTATGATTAGTTGCAGAAACAACGTCATTCCAGGTATCATATGGAATTTCTGATTTCAGAGAGTATGAGAATCTCTGATAATAGAAGTTATCCTGAACTCTTTGAAGACTGTAATTAAGTTCTCCAGAATCATCTTGCCGCCCTCTAACAACTTTAGAAGTTGCAGCGTAGTTTAGATAGGATTCAAAAGAAGTGACAGAGGAGGCAACACCAACAACTTTAGATGATTTGCCTGTGATTTTTTCTCCAACTACAAAATCATCATCAGAGGATATCCTGACGATGGAAGTGAGTGGATTCCAATCCTCAACTTTACCAGTTTTAGAACCAGAAGTGACAGTTTCACCAACAATGTAATCATTGAGTTGTAAGAAAGATTCAAAGATAGGGAAGTGTTTTTGTGCAGTGATTCTTCCTGCAGAGTTTACACCGTCAAACTGACCTGGAATTTGATTCTCCTTAAACAGGTTGTTCATGTTGAATCTGACAGATCCAATTCCACCAAGATTAGGAGTGACTTCAGTTAACTCAAATAACTTGTAATCGTATCCAGCAGAATTAAAGTTTGTACCTGTAGAACCAACTCCAACACTCACATTCTCTATAAGGACTTTATCACCGACAGTAAAGGGGAAACTATTTGCTGTGCTAAACCCCACAGAAAGAGTAACCAGCGCATCTTTGGTTACAGGGAAATATTCAATTGTGCTAATACCTACGCCAGAATCAGTTCCAGTTGGAATGATCGTGGGAGTTACATTGGAAAGTCCGTTGGTGTTCTTAAGAATTTCAACTTCAGAACTTCCAAGGGTCATTCTAAGATCTACATCATCGACGGGCAGATTAGTTTGACCATCAACAACGACTAGTTTGGGAGTGATTGAAAACCCTCTACCAAAAGAAGTAATTCCTACTTGAGCAAATGTCGCCAGTGGTTCAATACGAATAGTCTGTGGGAACAGAAGTCTTGGTCTCAATGTGGGGTCTGAGGGGAGACCAAATCCAATATCCTGAATTGATACTGACTTAAGAGCACCAATGGTGTTGCTTTGTGCCTCTAAAATAGCACCAGTACCACCATTAGTGGTAAGTGTATTAATTCCTGGAAGTGCATAATAATTTTTTCCAGGATTTAATATATTGATCTTCGCAATTGGACCTCTAGTATGATCGCAATCAGTTTCATAAAGAATAGTAGAAGTGGTAGAAGCATAAGATACGCTCTCTGGATAATCAACTAAATTATAGGTAAAAGAATTAGTTCCTCCAATAGAGATTCTATGATTACCATTATATACGCTATTCTTGATGGTAATTTCATTTCCAGAAATAACCTCAGTGTCTACTGTTCTTTCAGATTTAATTGAGGGTAAAGATGAATCATAAACTAAATCCACATTATAATAAAGAATCTCGGGTAGATTGGAATTGACAGTAAAAACAACTTTGCCGCCGACAGAACCTACTTGACCAGATTTAACGGTATTTAATTCATTATAAGGAACTTTGAAATTTTTATCTTTATAAAGATTAAAATCAAATGCAGGGTAATTAGATCCCAATACAGAATATCCAAGAGAGGGATCCGATAGATCAAAGGTTATAACAGAATCCTTATAGAAGGAAATTGGTGGATTAATAGGATTAATATTACCGCCAGTAAGTCCAGTGCTAGCAATCCCGACTGTTACAGGGATATCTCGGGTTGCATCATAATAAGAATTTGACAATTTAAAGTTATTATCATCAACTCTAGAGATATAATAAACTTTATCGTTAGTTAATCCTAAAGAAACATCACTACCAACTCCAACATTGTAAATTATCTTTTGTCCACTTTGTAATTTATGATCCTGGATAAAGATTGCACCGGTAGAAGTATTGATTCCAGTAGATGAGAATCCAAGAGGATCAAAAACAAGATTTCTGTTGTAATCATTATATTTTACAACTACCGTTTGTTCTGTCCTCGGATTGACAGATACATCAACCTTATGTAAAGGACTAATTCTATGTGCTTCAGTTGTAGTAACTGTGACTGTATTTTTCTTTACTTCTCCAGTTATTACATTATGATTAGTTGTGAAACTATGAGTATTACCAGCTCCAACACCTTTAAAGAACAAAGTTGAAGAATTTCTGTGAGATGCAGCGACTCCAACAAAAGTTCCAGTTGTTCCCAGACCAACTCTAACTGTTGCAATTCCAATAAGATCATCATCAATCTTAGCGACAAAAAGTTTCTGTCCGCTTGTCAAAGTAGTTCCTACACCTACATTTGTTTCATCCTCAACATAAAGACCTGTTCCGCCATTTCCAGGTGAATATGTTAATTGATCACCAGTTTTAAAGTTGTGATTTTCAAAAAAGAGAGATTTAGTTGGAATGAACTTTTGAGTAATTCCAGCGCCAGGATTAGCAAAAGATAATGTGGATCCAATACCGATTCCAGCAGTAGTTCCCACGCCAACAGTTTCACTTGGATCAAAATAAACTTGCTCGTTTCTAGTAAACTTATATGTTGAAGTAATGCCTGTGCTTATTTCAAAGTTGCGAGGATCTTCAATCAAAAACTTGCCGATTGTATGTGCAGCGGAAACAGTTCCACGAACAGCTCTTAAAACTCTCAGTCTAGAGTTTTCAAAATCTACGTTTAGAACTTGAACTTTCTCTGTGCCAATACCTAAAACATCATTAACCTTAGTTGCAAGAATATCACCGGTTACACTAAAGTGGGTCACCAAACCAGTGACACCCTCAGTGCCAATTGAAACCGCAGTTGTTCCAACACCTGCTATACGAAGCACGTTAGTAGAAATACCTATACTATATGTTCCATCAATTCCACTTGCATTTGTAGAAAGACCAGTTATCGTAACTAAATCTAAGTTTTGAAATTCGTGTGGATTATCGCAAACAACCTCATAAAGTCCAGATGATTTAGGATATACTTCTACATCACTAATAGAGCTGGATGCTACACTGATATTAGAAACTGATTTTCCTTTTACTTTGCTGATCTTAGCATACACATTATCTCCACCTGTTCCATTATTATTGAAATTTAAATTATCTCCTACTCTATAACCGGTGCCACCAGTCAGAATTCCAATAGAGTCAATGGTTCCAGGTTCAGCTGCATTAATTTTTACTGTCTGATTAAGTTTATTTGGAATAAACGCATATGGATATTCTCTATCACCTTCAATTAAATTAAGTGGATTAGTGTTTCTACGAAGACCATTTTCATCGAAGTTAAAATCATCTTGATTTGATGCGAGATTAAAATTAAATTCATTTGGAATAGAGTTATAATTTTCACCAATTATGTAAGGAAAGACGGGTTTTTTATACTTTTCAAAAATGCCAGAATCTTCAGTCTGCAGATTATTGACTGTCATAAAGTAAGCATAAGTTCCATTTGGATATTCAGGAGTTACACCAAATCTTCCATTATTTTCATCAAGAATGGTTGAGTCCGTAACGTTTGTATGAGTATAATCATTTACAAAAAATCCTTCAGGGAATTTTGATAAAGGTGGTCTTCCACTCTTGATATTGAGGGAATATCCAGATTTCATTTGTGTTACTGCACCACCAGTTCTGGTGGTATATCCATATGGACCATAAATCGGATTTCCATCATAAGCAAATCCCAAGATTGGAGAATGCTGATCAGAATCCACTTCAATACCACTAACTTTACTAAGATCACTTTGACCATAAATTGTATTTGCTTCAGCATCAACAACGTAACTAGATTCTCTTAAGACCCTAGGTGCATAAAGATGAGAATATTGAAGTTCATTATTTCCAGCAGTAATAACACCATCATCTTTAGTAAAAAATGGCGAATTCTTTTCAAAGAGGTTTACTCTCCAAGTTTTAAGATTTGAATAAAATTCTGGTTGCAATTCAGAATCAAATTCAGTTTCCACTAAAACACTAGTGTCATCAACATCATATCCTCCACCCTCTTCAAGAACTTTTACTTCAGTTAGAACGCCATTAGAAGTAATTGGAACTAGCACTGCCCCAATACCAGATCCAACTATTCTTAAATTGGGAGCAGAAAGATATCCAGTTCCGCCATTAAGAATGATAACCTGTTCAATTCTACCATTACTAATAATGGGTTTTACCTGAGCATTTTTTCCACTACTAATTGTAATAGTGGGTTGACGGTCAAAGTTTAAAATCTCAGAGGATCCATAACCAACACCTTGATTTTCTAAATCAACAGATGTTATTTCTCCTCTAACAATAGGTTGAATTGATGCTTTAAATTCTTGCGTACCGACAGAAGAAATACCGACCTCTCCAACTAAAGTTGCAGTAATCTCTGGATAATTAAAAATATGAGTTCCTACACCAACAGAGTTAATATCCGTATATTGCTTAGTTCTATAGAAGAACTCTTTATTAGAACTAACTCCAACTACAGACAGTTTAAAAGAATCCTTATTTACTGAGGTTACATAATATTCAGTGTTATTAGTTAGTCCTTCAGCAACAGTTCCAACCACACTATACTTAATTATTTCACCGCTCTTATAATCATGATTACCAATTGTGATTATATTTGAGGATGTGTTAATCCCTGTTGTAGGTGCAGTTCTCTTCTTGGTCTCATATCCACTTCCACCATTAACAACTGTGATAGAAGATACAATCGATTTTTTGTTTACGCTTTGAAGTGCGTGCTTACCAACACCAAATCCAGTTAAAGAGATAGTATTGATACCAGATATAGCGTCTGCTTGTGTTGGGTGCAATCTAACTGTTGTATTATTAATTACCGACAGGAAGTATAATGAACTTGTATCTAATCCAACAACACAATCTTCATTGAAAGTTTGATATTGAACTTGCTCTGCATTCCTAAATTTGTGAAAAGTTGAGAATCCAATTGTATCATCAGTTAGAGAAACATTAGCAGATGCTTCGTCTGCAAAGAATTTGGGCGCGTGGTTAATTAACTTCATGTTAACTGTACCAAATGCACCCTGACCATTGCCACCAGCAATCTTCAAGGTTGGTGTATGTAGATAGTCAAATCCACCATCAAGAACTCTAACTTCTCTTAAAGATCCAGACACAGCAATGTGACCAGTCGCACCAGTTCCAACAGCATCGCTAATAATCAGATTTGGAACATTTATTACATCAACACCATTAGTCGGAGATAAAACATCAATACTCTGAATGGATCCATACTTAATAGTATCCTTAGATTTATAGTTGAGGATTTCAACTCCATTTACAAGAATCCCTGTAGAACCTGGTTTTGTTGAAGTTTTAGTTCCTTGTTCTTTTGGTTCAGAGATTTTTCTAACTAACTTCTGTGGTTTTAATGTTTTAGAGAAATATTCATATGGTTGAATAATACTATCAGTAATGGTAACTGCAGAATTTACACTTAAATATTTGTCATTGTAAATATCTTCTCTACTCTTTGCAAACTTTAAAGTGAATCCATCCACTCTTTTAACAAAATATAAACCATCTGCAAATAATGCAGTATCTCTAACAAGTCTGGTCCCTACAGATCCATCATCCTTAATAAATGTTTGACTGACTAATCTAGCTTCATAATATACTGACTCTCCAGTGTAATATCCATGCTCTACACCAGGAGTTATTTCAAATTCAGTGCCAGAAAAAGTTCCAGAAAAAGTAATTTTTCTTTGTTTTACTTCAATTGGTTGAGAATTATAATTTGGAATTGAGGGTGTGGATACAATATAATCACTATCATTATTTTTATATACATTATCAACTCCGGTGGAGAAATCACTAATATTTGAAAAAGTGGTTGATTCTCCTTTTTGAATTTTTCTTTGAACGTGAGAGACGCCATTTACATCAAGAACGCCTTGACCAATGATTCTAAAACTTTTTTCATTATCAATACCAATTACCTTAGAATCCAGTCTATTTTCGTTTTTCAAGATAATAGTAATATTATTACCTATTTTTAAGTAATGTTTAGATTCTAAAGTAATACTATAAGTTGAATCGGAAGAATCAAGTAATTCTACTTTTTCTACACTATAGCAAGGTGATACGTTATATTCCCACTTATCTGTTTTAAAATTATCCTCATCAAACCCATAAGTGGTTACATTTGCAGTTGTTCCCTTTTTAAAAGATGTGGTGTTTTCAGGAATATCAATTGAATTATATACAGATGATACTCTTACTTTGATTATTTCATTTTGATCAAGTTTAGATCTACCATATGCAAATGTATTGATACCAACAGTGGTGGTATCTGCAATGTTTTTAGTTAAATTTGTAATACCAAAAAATTGAGTTAAAGATTTTGAGGTATAAGATACTACACCTGTCGTAGTATCAGTGTACGTAACATAGAGTTCACCTGTGGTCCCAAATCCAACAGTGGAATCAACATCAACAATAGTAGACCCAGAAGATACTGCTCCAATTATCTTTGTAGAGGGTTCTATCTTAAATTTACCGTATTCAGTTCCATCTACAATAATATCTCTATTATACCCACCATCAAAATTTAACTTATAATAAGTTTTACCATATCCTACCTCAATCCTCTCCACAGAGGTAATTGGTGCGTATGATCGATTAATATTTTTATCAAATTTATACGCATCTTGATATAAAGTTGCACCATCAAGATTATCAGGATTACCTTCAATGGGTTCTACGATTAGTTGGTTAATAATTTCATATCTTGCATTAGACGGGGTAAACAAAAACTCAGATGGTCTAATGACTTTTACATCCTTATTATATAAAGCTCTAAACAGGATTTCAAACGATTGATCTGTGCCTTTGCTGAGATAGAAATCTTTAGACTGCTTTAGGAAGATATTTTGATTTAGATCCTCATCTAAGGTTCTATTCTCCAATCCAGGAAGAATTTGATTTTTTGTTTTTAATAAAAACTCTTTTAGAAATAAAATGCTTAAGTTTTCGATTGAAGCACCAGCTTTATGATCATCAGATTCGCTTTCTTCAAATACTAACTCTGCATTGTTAATTACATCCTTGTAAGATGAAATACCAACAAATCCTCTTCTACATCCAGTAAACGAAAACTCAGTTTTATCCCTATAAGTTATAATTTCATTATCAATTTTTAATAGTCCATACGAATCAGGAAATCCAATAGTTCCACTAGGAGACTTACCCGCATCTACTTTAATTGTTTTAACTGCAAAAGATAAGGATGGAATTCCTATTATTGAAATTGAAGCATCTCCACACTCTAATGATGTTATCGGATTACAGGATCTTTATTTGCAACTAGATATAGGAGGTAGTAATTTTGAAATGATTGTTGATGAAATCTCCTCTGGATTGGATCCATCAGCATCCAATTACATCGTATCCTCTAGTTACGCTAATGGCAATCTGGTGAGGGCAGGTGGTAGTATAACCACCACAAGCGGCGTACAGGGGACTACAGGCACCACTGGTGGCACATCTGTCACAACCACTACAGGCACCAGCAGTGGTACATCTTATTCATCACCTACTACAACTACATCTACATCTGGATCTTCAGGTTCAAGTTCTTCATACTAAGACGATAAATCAATAAAA
>CAACVD010000728.1_pt1 | contig 15893 bp, 24 predicted proteins | sample 2381771 | NCBI WGS metagenome assembly CAACVD01 (sample SAMEA5211965, study PRJEB30684) | marine metagenome | biome: Marine; feature: Epipelagic; material: Water | collected 2015-10-15 | depth 15 m | reverse complement strand
CACGCACTTAACTAGGAGTAAAAACGATGGCAACATCAAACGCAGCAACCACCTACCTAGAAAGAAGGGTTCTGGATTACATATTCAAGAACGACTCTCTTTCTTTTGCTTCGCCCGGCAACAGCATTTACGTTGGGCTGGCAACAGCGGTTAGCGCCGCTGAAAAAGGCAACTTGACCGAAGTGCAGATTGACACAGATGATGCCAACTACACTCGTGAACAAGTCACCGCCGCTAACTGGAAGCAGTCAACAACAACACTTGGTTTAGCCCTAACAAACAGCGCTACTGAGATTCATCTGGTAGATGCAGAGGCTTTTCCAACATCTGGCACAATTCAGATTGATGATGAGTTGATTACATACACGGGCAAGGGCAGCACAGCCACTGCTGATGTAAACGGCGCACTGTCATCATCCACTGCATTGGTTGTTGATGGCAACTCTGGCACGATTGCAGTTGGCATGGTTGTGACTGGAACTGGTATCTCAGGCACCGTTTATGTGACTACAGTGACCAACCAAAACAACCTTGTGCTAGACACTGCGATTACTGTGTCTGATGATGTGGCTCTTAACTTTGACGGCACAAACACCTTAACAGGTGGCACACGCGGGGCTTCAAGCACCACTGCTTACGCGCACTCAGCAGCAGATACTGTTATCTCTGACGCACAGCGCGTGATCAACGATAACAACATCGAGTTCCCTGCCGCAGCGGGTACAGCAGCCAGCTACACAGTGACACATGCCTTTGTTGCAGACAAAGACATTGCCACAGCAAATGTAAACGGTGCTACGTCATCTGCAACGGCAGTTACCTTGGACGGTAATGTAGGTACAGTCGCTGTTGGCGACATCGTTACAGGCACAGGCATCACTGGTGCAACAAGTGGTGTGGTTCGTGTAGCTACAGTTACAAGTCAAACTAATATTGCCTTGGACACCGCAGTTTCATTGTCTGACGACACTGTGCTGACATTCGATGGCTCTAATATCTTGTTCGTTGGCGCACTGGACGCAAGTAAGTCAGTCGCGGCTGGTGACATTTTCCGTATCAACGCGGGTAATCTAAGCATTGAGTTGAAGTAATGGCCCTAGTAATCAAGGACCGTGTAAAAGAAACGACAACCACGACAGGCACTGGCACGTTAACACTTGCTGGTGCCTTTAGTGGGTTTGATTCGTTTGCGGAGATAGGTGATAGCAATACCACCTATTATTCCTGCACAGATGGCACGGACTTTGAGGTTGGTATTGGGACATACACTGCGTCAGGTACAACGCTTTCCAGAGACACAATATTTGAAAGCACAGGTGCGACAGCCACGGCTGATGTTAACGGCGCTGTGTCGGCTTCTGCGAATGTGGCACTAGACGGGAATAGCGGGACTATTGCTGTTGGTATGCGTGTACGCGGCACAGGCATCAGTGGTGTGGTTACAGTAGCTACTGTGACAAGTCAAAGCGCGATTGTGCTTGATACGGCTGTGACGCTGGCAGATGATACGGCGCTGACATTTGGTGATGGCAAGATTAACTGGGGCGCTGGAACGAGAACAGTGTTCTGTACGATGCCAGCAGAAAAGATGATTTACAACGATGCTAGTGGCAACGCTGTAAACTTTACAGAACAAGACCCGCAGGCTTTGGCCTTTGCGATTGCATTGGGGTAAGATATGGCTAACTCATTTTTATCAGAAACGGATACAGCGGTAGGAACGAGCGCCGCCTCAATTTACACCTGCCCATCATCAACAGAGACAACTATCATTGGTCTTAGCGTGGCAAATATTGTCACTTCGCAGATTTTGATAGATGTGATACTTGACGCAAGCGGTAGAACGAGTGGCGCGGAAGACAGCGTTTTTCTTGTAAAGGATGCACCAATTCCTGTTGGTTCATCAATTGTTGTTGTTGGGGGCGACCAGAAGGTTGTTATGGAACCGGGAGATGTATTGAAGGTTGTGTCTGACACAGCATCGTCTGCTGATGTGGTGATGAGTCACCTAGATATTACATAAGGAGAGCGCAATGCCTTATATGGGTAATCCACTTGCTACCGCATTCTCCACAATCAACAAGCAAACAATTACAGGGAATGGCGGCACTAACTATACGCTGACCTATTCTGTTGGTAGTTCTCAGGACGTAGAGATTTTTGTAAACAACGTCCGTCAAGAGCCGGGCGTGGCCTACACGGCTAATGGAACAAGCCTAGCTATGACTGGCGCTGTTCAAAGCACCGATGATTTTTATGCGGTGTTCTCTGGTAAGGCTCAACAGACCGCAGTACCCGGCGCGGGTACAATCACACAGTCTATGTTTGCGGCTGGCCTTAATCTTGGCGCTGGGTATTTCCAAGGCGAGAACGGCGCGACTGGAGATACGACAAACGGCAAGGGCGATATTTTCCGTGTACATGAAAAGCAACTTGATACGAGCGTAACGATTGCTAGTACGGACAATGCCTTGTGTGCGGGTCCGTTGACGTTAGCAACAGGGGTAGTTATCACAGTCTCTACTGGTGGTACATTGGTGATAGCATGAGCGAGTTAAGAGCAGACACAATCACAGCAAGTAATGGCACCAGTCCAGTCACGCTGACTAAGCAGATTGCAACTAAAATGCGGGGCAGAGCAAGTGCTAATGGCACTACCTTAAACGACAGCTTTAATGTTTCTGGTTTGGTAGACACGGCGGTCGGAAGGCAAACATATAATTTCACCAATGCGATGAGTGACGCTTTATATACAGCACATTTTAGCCCCGGCGGTAGTTTTTGCTACAGTAATGCTGTTGAACCTAATTCCTCTAGTCAGCTATCAACGAGGGCAAGAAATAATTTAGATGCGGTGTTTGATACAAGTGTTCACGTTAGCGTACAGGGAGACTTAGCCTGATGTCTGAGATAAAAGTAGACACACTCACAGGCAAGACCACCGCCAACGACATCACAGTGACGGTCGGTGCTACTGCTACTGCTAAGTTGGAACAGGGGCTGGCGAAAGGCTGGATGAAATATGACCAGTATGTCTCAGGCACAGCAATAGACGATAGTTTTAATGTAGCCTCATCAACAGACAATAGTGCCGGAAATTTTTATCAAAACCATACAAATATTATGGGCAATGCTAATTACGCTACACTAGGCATAAGTGGTCATAATAATGTTCAAATACATAATCAAGTAAACTCACAAGGCACTGTATCTTCGCCACTTATAGCAGATACTACAAGCAAAGCTGCTTATATTTCTAGGGTATGTACCAACGCTACTGCTATTGATATGTCAACTAACACTTTGGTTGTAATTGGAGACTTAGCATAATGGCTGGAAAAATTATAGCAGATACTTTGGAACACAGCACCGCTGGGTCAATCGCCACGAACTATGTTGTCGAGGGTAGTGCGAAGGCTTGGGTAAACTTTAATGGTACAGGCACTATTGCAACTCGTGATTCGCTGAACGTGTCTGGGTTGGTAGATAATGCAACTGGTGCTTTTACCGCAAGTTTTTCTACTAATACAGCAAATGCAAATTATTCTTTAACTGTGCAAACTGGCGGTGGCGGAGCTAGAAATTGGGTAAATTCACCATTTGCTAACAGGTCAACTTCTTCTATACAAATTTTCACTTATAACACGTCAAATGCTTTGCACGATTATGATAGCAACAATGAAGCAATCCACGGAGACCTTGCCTAATGAACACACCCAACTTCAAAGGCACCCACCTGTTTGACCGTCTGTGCTGGGCAAAGGAAAACCTTGAGCCTGTGCAAACAGACTACCGTGTGGTGTACGAGGACAGTGTGGATGAATGCGCCAAGGTGCTTGTTGCAGACCCTAACTGGATGGCGTGTGCATTGCAGGGCGGTATCCTGCCACCTGTGTGGGTGTACTGGGAACTGGCAAAGGACGAAGCGCAGCCTGACTTCAAGAAACACACTCGTGGCTATCTGCTGCATGAGACAGAGCCAATGCCAGCGATGACAGAAGAAGAGGCTATCGAATACCTAATTCAAAAAGATGTGCCACAGCACGTCTGGCAGAATTGGGATAGCGGCAACAAGCCGAAAATGGTAATATGCAAAAAGCAACAATTACCGCAGACTAGAGAATGGCGCAATTCGTGGCGCATATCTGATGAACTAGCCGCATAGGAGTATCTAATGGCTGTACAAACATACATTGTGGACAAAGACGGTAATCAGATTGATGCGTCAACTGCAACCGTCCCATCAACTCGTGACTTTCGTGGTGCGTGGACACTGTCCGGTAGCGTGATTAGCGAGGACTTAGACAAGGCAAAAGAAATCTTTGCTGACAAAGTACGCGAGGCGCGGACACCCTTGCTTGCTGCATTGGACACGGACTACATGAAGGCACTGGAAACCAGCGCCGACACAACTCAGATTGTGGCTGACAAGCAAGCTCTTCGTGATGCGCCGACTGCTGGTGACAGCGCCACTACCATTGCTGAGTTAAAAGCAGCTTGGCCTTCTTGCTGTGGTGACAGCCCTTACGCTTAAAGGAGCGATAAATGGCTCTTAGTAAAGTACGCGCTGACCAGCTAGACAATTCTGAGGAAAGCACAGACATCAATGTCGTGCGCCGCAATGGTCAGACGATCTCGACTGACTTCACCATTGATGCTGACCAGAATGGCATGAGCGCGGGTCCGATTACCCAGAACGCCACCGTCACCGTTAATGGTTACTGGAGTATTGTCTAATGCCGAGTGTGTTGAATGTAGATAGCATTGTAGATAAGGCTGGCTCTGGCGGTTCTAATGTCAAGATGGCTAATACATCTACTTATGTGTCAGATGGTGGCAATGCTACACAGAACACTGTGCAGGGGTTAGGAAAAGCATGGGCGAATTACAGTCAAACAGATAATACGGTTAGAGACTCACTTAACATATCCTCTGTGACAGATACATCTGCTGGAATACATGCCTATGTATTTTCTAATAACATGAGTAATGCAAATTGGGCGGGTGGTTTTATCACTAGAAACAATAGACACCAATGGAATACGGATGAAGGGGCAACAACTGGTCGTGGCCTTAGAGTGGCGAATTCAGCTAATGGTGTATCAGATTGTGATAGTAACACTCTTATCTGTATGGGAGACTTAGCATAATGGCTAGTATCCTGAAGGTAGACGAACTGCGGGGGATTGCATCGGCTGGTGACATCACTGTTACTAGCGAAGGTGGCGCGGCTACGCAATCACTTCAGCAGGGGTTGTGTAAAACTTGGATAAAATATACTGACCATAACGCTACGCTTGCAATTGCGGATGATTTGAATGTCAGTTCAATAGCTGATACCGATACAGGCAAAGTGACGGTAAATTTTGCCAACAATATGTCAAATATAAACTTTTGTTTTGTTGTAAACGCAATGGATATGGGAAGCACAGTGTTAGGGTATTCAGGTTATATATCTAATGAAACTTCATCTAATATATCAACATCATTATTAGTAGTGTGGACAGGATACGCTAACAATACTGCTGGCGGTCTACAACGTACAGATTCAGATATAGCTATGGTAACTATTCACGGAGACCTAGCATAATGGCAAGCGAACTTAGAGTCACCACCATTGCCAATAATGCAGGCACCGAGTCTGTCGATACTACCTATGTGATTAATGGTAGTGCGAAGGCTTGGGGTAATTTTACATCATCTTCATCTACTTCATATAGAGACAGTTTTAATTTTTCTACGATTACAGATGTTGGGACAGGCATAACAACTCACGCATTTTCTACCTCAATGAGTAACAATGATTACGCTGTAACATCTGCAGTGAGTGCGGTTGAGACAGGAACGGGTAGTTATGGTGGAGATGAACACTGTAGAGATTATACTACTTCATCTTTCAAGCAGTACACTGCTACTGGTGCTGGGTCTTTAACAGATAGACCGTTAAATAATAACTCAGTCAACGGAGACCTAGCGTAATGGCATACATAGGTAAAACCCCTACCCAAGCTGTACGCCAGCGCTATGTCTTTACTGCGACAGGTGGTGAGACATCACTCTCCGGCGCGGACGATAACAGCAACACACTGGTCTACACAGACGGCGAGTATGTAGACGTAATGCTAAACGGCGTCACTTTGATTAGCGGCACAGACTATACAACCACCACAGCCAACACCATCGGCGGACTGACTGCATTGACAGCCAGTGACGTTGTAGAGGTAATGGTGTATGATGTGTTTAGTGTAGCAAATTTGAGCAGCTACTTTACCACGGCGCGGGTGCCGTTCATTAGATCGGATGGGACCGTAAAAAATATACCATTGAACGCAGATCAAAAAGTTCCGTTCACAAGGTTTGATGCGACAAGCAGTGATTTTTCACTGACTAATTAGAGGCTGATATGGCAAGACTTGTAAAATCTATTGTATCTGGTTCAACAGTGACCGGGCTGGGTGAAACAACCAGCAGTGATTCCCTAGAAGGGCGCTTTGCTGTAGAGGTTGCCACGCTGACTGATGGAGCTACCATTACACCGGACTTTGGTGCCAACCAGAACTTCACCGTGACGCTGGCAGGCAACCGCACACTAGCCAACCCAAGCAACAAGGTGGTAGGGCAGACAGGTTCTATTTTTATTGTGCAGGACGCCACAGGTTCACGAACCCTGTCCTATGGAACTGACTACGAGTTTGCTGGCGGCACCGCGCCCACGCTCACTACAACGGCGGCGGCAGTTGACCGCATTGATTATATCGTGCGTTCATCAACTTCAATTCAGTGCGTATTTACAGCGAACTATAGCTAATGTTTAACAACCAGATCATAGCAGGCGCGGCAGGACAAGGCGGCAGCTTTTACCCCTACAGCATTGACCAGTCTCTGCGGTTTGATGGAACTACATCAAACTTAGCAAGAACACATACGGCTGGTGATAGACAAAAGTTTACTTGGTCTGGCTGGGTTAAATATACCAACAACAAAATTTTTAGCTGTTTTGAAGCATTTTCTAACGGTACAAACTTTACTCAATTTACTATAAACACAAACGGGCAACCTAGTTTTTATCATATTGCAAGTGCAGTAGACTATGGTGGCAACACTGTGTTTAGGTTGCGAGACCCTAGTGCTTGGTATCATATTGTTTGGCGAGTAGACACAACGCAGGCAAGCGCAGGTAATAGAGTAAGGGTGTATGTAAATGGAGAACTTCGTGAGACTAACCCATTTACTGACTTTGGTCAGCTTCCACAAAACACAAGCACATACATAAACACAGCCCGTGTTCACAGGATGTTATATAATCAAAACGTGGGTGGCGGTGGTGCGCCTTCGGGTCAAGCCAATGCGTTTGGCAACGGCTACCTTTCGGAAGTACATTTTTGTGATGGGCAGAGCTACGCCCCAACAGAGTTTGGTGAGACTATCAACGGTATATGGGTGGCTAAAGAGCCGTCTGTAACATATGGTACGAATGGTTTTCATCTAGCTTTTTCTAATACTTCAGCTATTGGTGATGATACATCGGGGCAAAACAATGACTGGACTGCCAACAACCTAGCCGCCAGCGATGTCGTGCCGGACAGCCCGACTAATAATTTTGCTACGCTTAATTCTGCGGCAAACTTTATGCCAGCCACCCTTACAGAAGGTAATTTAAAAGCTACGCCAACCAGTTCTAGTGACAAGAGATACCACAGCACTTTTCCGATTAGCAGTGGCAAATGGTATTGCGAAATTAGAATTGTAAGCACAGGCACAAGAAATCATATCGGTTTTTGGGGGACAGAAAACACTGCTTCAACATCTGTGCCAACAAACTATGCCCGTTTAGGTGTGGGTAATAGTTCTAGCGCAACAAGTGGCACTTTCAACGGAACCGCATTTACCGCTAGTGCTGGCGATATTTTAACATATGCTTTTGACGCAGATGATGGGAAACTTTACTTTGGAAGAAATGCGGCACCCACTATTGGCGCAACAGCAGATTTCACAGGCTTGGCAAGCGACACATATGTTCTTGGGCAGCGTGAAACTGGAACGCTAGGCACAACTAATCATTTTAACTTTGGTCAGGATGATACATTTGCTGGGGCAATCACTGCTGGCGGCAATGCAGATGACAACGGCATAGGCACGTTCAAATACGCCCCACCATCCGGCTTCTTGGCAATGTGTTCAGCCAACCTACCAGAACCAACCATCAGCCCAAATGCTGCGGAACAGGCTGACGATTACTTTAACACGGTGCTGTATACTGGTAATGGTGTAGATGACAGGTCAATCACGGGCGTAGGGTTTCAGCCCGATTGGGTTTGGCTAAAAAGCAGGTCAAACGCTACCAACCACTATCTATGTGATGTTGTAAGGGGTGCAAATAACTTACTATTAACAAACGGTGCTAATCGCGAGTCAGATGTTTCAAACAATAATAGAATACAGGCATTTGAATCAGACGGTTTCCAACTAGGTTCAGATGCTGAAATAAATGGTAGTGCCAGAACCTATGTCGCTTGGAACTGGAAAGCTGGAGGCACAGCAGTCAGCAACACCGATGGCAGCATTACGTCAAGCGTATCGGCTAATCAGGATGCTGGGTTTAGCGTTGTTAGCTATACTGGCACAGGTGCTAACGCCACTGTGGGTCACGGCTTAAATGGTGCGGATATGGTTATTGTTAAAAACCGTGATGCCACTGATAATTGGGCTGTTGGCACAATACCGGGCAACAACTTTGCTAATCACTTGCAGTTAAATAGCACAGCCGCACAAACATCAGCCGCTGCTGTTTTTAACGGCACTAACCCGACAGACACTGTTTTTAGTATAGGCACAAATCATAAAACAAATGCAAGCGGTGAAGACTACATAGCCTACTGTTTCCACAGCGTTCCCGGATACTTGACCGTTGGCAAATATGTCGGCAACGGTTCTTCAGATGGCACGTTTGTCTTCACAGGGTTTAGGCCAGCTTGGGTTATGGTGAAGTCTGCAACTGTAGCTGACCACTGGCGCATCTACGATAATAAAAGAAACGGCAACAACCCAGATACTAAGTTTCTGTATCCAAATTTGTCTAACGCAGAGGCGGGTGGAACAGGTAGTCTAGACTTTTTGTCCAATGGATTTAAGCCAAGAGTAACAGACGCCGCAATTAATGGTAGTGGGCAAACCTACATCTACCTAGCCTTTGCCGAAGCCCCATTCAAATACGCCAACGCCAGATAGGAGATTACTATGGCATACAAATATAATGGTAAAGTCATCCGCGCTGGTCGGGCGTGGACAGGAATAGACGGGGTTCAGCATCCTCGTAACTGGATGATATGGTCAGATGCAGAGAAGACTTCTGCTGGCTTGGTGTGGGAAGATGACCCCGCACCGTTTGACAATCGCTTCTACTGGGCGGCAGGTTTGCCAAGAGACTTGGACGACCTCAAGTCACAGTACAAAGCCCAGACCAAAGTAACGGCTGCATCTCTGCTTGCGCCGACTGACTGGCATGTAGTGAAGGCGGCAGAGGTATCAAGCTACACAGTACCTAGCGCAACCCTAACGCATCGTGCAGCTATTCGCACAGCCAGCAACACCATTGAAGCTGCGATTGACGGCGCGGCTGACCTTGATGCGTTTATTGCATTGTTCGATGCGCCAGAAGATGGCAATGCTCCAATCAATGACTGGCCTGAAGAGGTGTAACGATGACTCGGACTCGCGCAAGAGACATAGCCGATGTGGGGATAAACCTTGATGTTGACAACATCAACATTAACGGCAACACAATATCAAGCACCGACACAAATGGTAACATTAACCTGACGCCAGACGGCAACGGGCCTGTTCATTCAACTGGTGCTATAATAACTACTGGTTCAGCATCTACTGCTGTTGCATCAAGTACAACTTTAGATTTCAACAGTGGGCAAACACGCATCATCAGCCGGGGGGCTAATACATCAACAAATGGGGCTTTTACGTTTAGAGCAGAACGGTCTAATGGAACAAATCCTGCTGACGTAATAATCAACGGTGATGGCGTTCTTGCCTCCACTCGGGGCATTGTTCAAACAGTTACCGCTACTCCAACTACTCATGCATCTGGCAATCCTATTAATACTTGGGCAGAAATCAATAGTAACTATCGTGTAGCCATTACACCTAAATATTCTAATAGTCGTATTCTTGGAACATTCCATATACCCATAAATCCTACAGGCGCTTCAAATATTTTGTTTGTCTTGGCTCCTTGGTACTCGACGAATGGCGGCACAACCAAAGTTATCTTATCGCAAGGAGCAGCGGCAGGTAGTCGTTTTCGATTAGCAGTAGCTTGGACACGTTCTGCTAACGGCTTTGATGCAAACGATATGCAAAATCACGTTATCCATTTTTATCACGATCCCGGAACAACAGGGGCTGTGACGTATGGTTATTATTTCCGTTCTGAAGGCAGCAACAACACTAACTTTAATCAAACCGGAAGTGATAATAGCACTTGGGGCTGGTCTGCTCCGCACTATATGGAACTAAGGGAGTTAAAGGTATGATCTTAGTATCTGAGGCGCTCTCAGCCCTTGACGTAGAAAATTATAAGCTAGAAGGCAATCCTGCTAATGAAGCAGAGTTTAATGCGTCTTTTGTAAAATTCACAGGTTCAGACGAGAACGGCGTTGCTATTGAAAGCACTGATCCCGCAGACTTTGGTGTTACTTGGGCAGAAGTATCTGCTAAGATGACAGCATTGGTAACAGAAAAACCACTGGCTGAATTACGCGCAGAACGTGATAGACGTATAGCAGAAACAGATTGGTGGGTTCTTCCTGACCGCACTGCCACACAAGCACAGCTAGATTATCGTCAAGCGTTGCGTGACATAACCAACACATACACATCGCTGGACACAGTGGTGTGGCCTACAAAACCATAGGTGCTGACTGATGCTAGGCGCGGTTGCCATATCAGAAAAGGCTATATCAGATCAGGGGGTCGTCCTCGCTGCTTCTGAAACCACGTCTGCTAACTTTACCAAATCAAACGCTGGCAACCTGACACTGGATGGTGCTGCCGAAATCGAAGCTATTGCCACCAAGACAAGCATAGCCGTAGGCATTCTTGTTGGGATTATGGAAGCATCCACAATCTTTACACAGACCACGGTGCCTACAAGATTTGCTACAGGTGTGTCGGCGAGTGTAACCAGCTTTGATCAGACAGCCACTCCACTGACCGTATTAAGTGGGGTGTCGGAGCAGGATGCGAACTTTACGCAAGAGACCGATGCTGTACGCTTTGCTATAGGTGTGTCGGAGCAGTCAGCAAACTTTACGCAAAGTGCGGCTCCTAACATGATCCTCGTGGGTTTGTCGGAGCAGGATGCGAACTTTACGCAAAGCATCAACGGGGGTATAGTACAGCTAGGCACCGTTGATTTCATATCGCTGTTTAATCAAATAGCATCGGGTGGCTTTGTTAAGACCCTTGGTGGCGGTGTTTCTGCTGTATTTGTGCAGACTACAGACGGAAAACTTTATTGGGATGATTGGGCGCAATCGCCTAATAACTCTACCCCAGAAACGTGGGTGCAGATCGTGCCAACAGGCGGAACGTGGACAGAAATTAATGCAAGTGGTACAATCGACACTTGGACACAAAAGGTGGTTTAGATGGCGTCTACCTATACAGTAAACACAGGTATCGAAAAGCCGGGTTCCGGGGAACAGTCGGGTACTTGGGGTACTACAACTAATGCAAACTTTGATATTATTGACCGCAGCCTAAACGGTGTTGGCGCGATCACCCTTGCTGGGACGACACATACGTTGTCTACCTCAGATGGTTCTCTGTCTGAGGGGCACTATCGTGTTCTTGTGTTAGGTGGCTCACCAACTGGTGCTTGTACAATTACAATTAGCCCTAACGATCAGGATAAATTGTTTTTTGTTCAAAACAGTTCTGGTCAGTCTGCTGTCTTTTCTCAGGGTAGCGGCGCTAACGTGACTGTAGCTGACGGCGATCAAGCTATTATATACGCTAACGGCGCTGGATCTGGTGCGGCTGTAGCTGAAATTAAGCCACCAGCAGGCGCTGTTGGCACAGGACAGGTTGACACAGCGCAGCTTGTTAATGACGCAGTAACCACCGCTATCATAGCCGACGATGCGGTGACTCAAGCAAAAATAGAGCAGGATGTACAAACAAAATCAGGTACAGCTTCTGTGACATTATCCGCCACAGCTCTAACCACGTTTGTAAAACACTCAAGCACAGGCACTTTATCCATAGGTGCGGGTCAGTATGACGGTCAGACAATTAACATTGTAAGTATTGGTACGATGACCTTATCTTGGGGCGTTGGAGCGTTGGGCGTTAGCCTTGGCAGTGACGCAAAGATTGCAAGTGGGATTTGGGATAACGCTAATTCTTATTGGTTCTTTAGTGAAACCATTACCTAACGGAGCGATAGTATGTTTCTTGTCGCTAAAGGTGTAAGTAAATACGAGATTACCGCTGCGGGTAATGTCGAGACCGCTGCTGGTCCCCGTTACAAACTTCCTATTCAAAGGTGGTCCCTTGGCGCTAACATTACGGGCAACGTGAACTTTCCTAACAGCAACAATCATAAAAATCTTGAGTTTGATGTAGGCAGCTTTTTTATAGAGGCCAACAACTCTACAGACGCTGTTACTTACGCCGACACAGACGCTACCACCCTAAAGCTATTTGGTTCTGGGAATATATCTGCTGGATCTTTGGACGGATCTGGAAATCCATCTGCCACAAGTGTGGCTAGAAGTTACAGTATGGATGTGTTTGGTAGTTTTAAAAACAGCAGCGACACAGGTATCCTACCCACTATCACAAATGCCACAAAAGCTTCTAACGCTGTATTTACTTTTGCTTCTGATGTAACTGCGGGTTCAGGCACAAATGGCACACTCTCTACCACCGCACCAAACAATGTGTTTCGCATAGGGTTTCGTGGTCCAGAGGACGATCAAGGCGACTGGATGCGTACATTATTCACAGTCACCAGCATATCAGGTAACGGTCTTACTGTTACTTGCAGTAACAACACCACAAGCTTTCCAACTTGGTCTTCATCTCAGTCACGAGTCGGCACAATATCTTTAGCGCCCGATGATGACAGGATTTTCCGTGGCACTTCTAATGGCTATCAAGGGACTAATTCATCAAACAGTCAGACTGAATACAGCGTTTCAGAAGTGACTTTTAACGACTCACAAATATCTGGTGGTGCAGGCGGCGGTAATGTTGCTACGGAGCAAGTTCTTGGTAGCGGCTATCATGTTCTTACATTACGTCCGGGTCGCTGGTACAGCTTCCGCTGTTATAGTTCTTTTAGGGAAAACTCAAGAGGCCGAAGCGACACTAGGTGGCAAATCTCAGGCATTCCTTCTACGATGACGAAGTCTTGGGGTAGTGCGGAAAACTCACCTAATATAACAGGCGATGGTAGCTCTATGTACTTTAACGGCTACGTTACTGAAAACACTTTAATTACAATCAGTGGCGAATCTGAGAATAACGTGAGAGCCGGGATGCCCGGTGGTGGCGGACCTAAAACTCCGTTTATGGGCGGGTCTACCCCACCTACTACATCAGGCACAGTCGTTTTTGCGGCGACCACTTCTGGGGGCAACCCTTACTCTCCAGACTTTTTTGCCTTTAACGGCGCTGGTGTAACTAAGGACGCAGACGGCACAGTTACGGCGGGTGTGGATCTTACAAGCTACACTGGTTTGTACTCTAGGACAGGTATCATTTAATGCCTTTAACAAAGCTACAATTTCGCCCCGGCATCAACCGAGACATCACTTCGTACTCTAACGAAGGCGGCTGGCGTGACGGCGACAAGATCCGGTTTCGGCTTGGGTATCCTGAAAAGATTGGCGGCTGGCAAAAGTTTTCAGAAGCCACCTACTTGGGCGCGGCTCGTGCGCTTCATAACTGGATTGCGTTAGACGGGTCTAACTTTTTGGGTGTTGGCACACATCTTAAATACTATGTTGAAGAAGGCACAACCTTTAACGACATCACCCCCATTCGCACCACAACATCAGCAGGTGCCTTAACTTTTGCCGCCACAACAGGTAGCGCAATTATTACTGTTAGCCACACAGCCCACGGCGCTCAACAGTTTGACTTCGTCACTGTGTCTGGAGCCGTTAGCTTGGGCGGGGACATCACCGCAGCTATATTAAATACTGAGCATCAAATAACTAGAGTTGTTAATGGTAACAGCTATGAGATTACAGTATCCACCCCGGCGTTAGGCACGGACACCGGCAACGGCGGTGGTTCTGTTGTTGGCGTATATCAGATTAATGTAGGCTTGAACACGACAGTCGGCGGCACTGGTTGGGGCGCAGGCACCTACGGACGTGGCGGCTGGGGTAGTGCGGCTCCCGGTGGTTTGACCACAACAACTAAGATCCGCCTGTGGTCGCATGATAACTTTGGTGAAGACCTGCTTATTAATCCACGCGACTCTAATATTTTCTACTGGGACAAGTCGAGCGGTCTTAGTACACGGGCCGTGGAACTATCTACATTGTCCGGCACAAAGACATCTGTGCCTACCATATGCAAGCAGGTTATGGTCTCTGACCGTGATCGCCACGTTCTGGCGTTTGGTTGTGATGGCATCAACTCAAGTTCATCAGCAACGCAGGGTGACGGCACACAAGATCCACTGCTTATCCGGTTCTCGGATCAAGAAGACCCACTGGTTTGGTATCCATCCGCGACCAACACTGCGGGGGACTTGCGCCTTGGTTCGGGGTCTACGTTTGTAAAAGCCATTGAAACAAAGCGTGAGATCTTGGTGTGGACTGACACGGCGCTTACCTCACTGCGATTCATTGGCCCACCATTCACCTTTGGCCTACAGCAGCTTGCCAATAACATTACCATCATTGGGCCGAATGCGGCTGTAGCCACTGAAGACTTTGTGTTTTGGATGGGGCTGGATAACTTCTATGTGTATGCGGGTCAAACGGCGCAGCTACCTTGTACTGTAAAAGACAAGGTGTTTGGCGACATTAACTTAGCTGAATTTGACAAAGTGTATGGCGCTGTTAACAGTGAGTTTGGTGAGGTGTTTTGGCTATATCCGTCTGCTGCATCATCAGAAAACGACAGATATGTTGTGTATAACTACATCGACAAGCTATGGTATTTTGGCACGATTGAAAGGACTGCGTGGTTAGACCGTGGAACACGGGACTTTCCTATCGCTGCGTATGACGGCCTGTTATACAACCACGAGTTCGGCTACGATGATGATGGTCAGCCTATGAATTCATTTATTGAGTCTGCCGCTATGGACATCGGGGACGGCGATCAATTTGTGTATATACGAAGGGTAATACCTGACCTTACATTTACTGGTTCGACTGCTATTAGTTCGCCACAAGCCACTTTTACCTTGAAGGCGCGTAACTCTCCGGGCGAAGACTTTGGTAACACAGCGTCAGGGGCGACATCCAGAACAGCCGTAAGTCCTGTTGAGGAGTTTACAAAACAGCTAGACCTTCGTGTTCGTGGACGTTCTTTCGCACTTCGTGTAGACTCTACTGCATTAGAGTCAAAATGGAAGCTAGGCAGCCCTCGTGTAGACCTTCGACCGGACGGTAGGCGCTAATGTCCAGCACTCAGATTGCACCACCAAGGCTACCAGAAGCCCCGTCGGAGTATTCACAGCAGCATATGCAGGATTTGATCCGTGCGCTGGAAGTATTTATTGAACAGGAGCGCAACCCCGGTGAGTTGCGCGGCACAACAATAACACTAACTGACCTGCCTACAAGCGCCACTGGACTTGAGACAGGAGCACTGTATAATGACAGTGGTACAGTAAAGGTAGCATAATG
>CAACVD010000727.1_pt1 | contig 15905 bp, 25 predicted proteins | sample 2381771 | NCBI WGS metagenome assembly CAACVD01 (sample SAMEA5211965, study PRJEB30684) | marine metagenome | biome: Marine; feature: Epipelagic; material: Water | collected 2015-10-15 | depth 15 m | reverse complement strand
GAGTTCGATGAAAGCGACATACCGGAAGGCGTGAGTGCGTGGGAATACGCACGGGAACATCTTTGCGGCTCAGAGTTTGAGGAAGAGGAAAACGGCGGCGATTTATCGGTCTATGATTTGATAGAGGTCACTGATAGTGAGGAAAAGTTATGAGTGAATATATTACTTTGAAAGATTTTTATAAGTGGCTGGACACATACCCAGACAACGTCACTGGTTGGGAAGTGACAGAGGTTTTTGAAGGCGTACGTTATGTGCGGTTCAGTGTAATAGAAGACGAGGAAGAATCATGACGCAGTTTGAACTACCACTAGACCATGAACCTAGTCTAAATCATTGGGCAATTTTGATAGCAGATGACGGCATAGAGAATGGTGTGTGGTCAAATTGGGATGCCGCATACGAGAGCGCATGGGATTATCTTGAGGAGATTTAAGATGGCAAAGAAACGATTACGAGTTATTGAAGAAACCACGCTGATCAGCAGTTATTTGATTGAAGTCGATGAAGACGCAAATCTCAATGAACTGTTCGACGGCAACGCATGGGAAGAACATGTGTTGAAACCAGTTTACGAAGCAGACCCCCACGACACACACATCATAGAAGCATGGGACACGACCATGACAGTTGATGACAACGTCTGGGAACTTGGCAAACACGATATTGAGAAGGTATGGGATAGTAAAGATGGATGAAGATTGGTTCGTAACTGTTTTGGACAAACTGAACGACGTTCAAAACGAAGTGCATTTGTTGATGCAAGATGATTGCGAAGCGGTGCTCAATCCCGTTGTGGATTTATTGAACAAAGCAGAAGATGCAATATTGGAGATTGAGGAATATGGCAAAATATAAAGCGACCCCGGCGACAGTCAAAGCTGTGCTTGACAAACATTACCCGCTGGCTGCCGGGCAGCGCGAAGACGAATCGGTTGCAGTCGCAAGGCTCAAGTCGGGGGTCACAAACTTTACGCCAGCAGACGCAAGCTACTATTGCAAGCGGCTTGGTGTGAGGTGGCTTCTTGTCAACGGCAGATGGTACGATGATTCCTTCAATCCCCACACGCCATGAAAACGTATAAGTTCACAGTAGAAAAAGCGTTCTGGAAAGTTATCGAACTCGAGGTTCAGGCACGGAGCGCGGTTCAAGCTAGAGAAATCGTACGCCAACAGGCGCAAGACGATGTCGATTGGGATGAGGTAGAGGACATGGCTGAATGTCCCTATGCTGATGTGCACGAGGAGTTGGTCGGGTGAAATATGTTTTCATAATTTTGTTTTTGCACACACCGAATAATTATTCTGTGTCCGAAGCAATACCAAACATGGAGCCGTTTGAATGTATGGCATACATGAACGCATTTAACATAAACCCGCTTCATGCTCGAGACGGAAAGTTCGGCGTTTGCATGGCAGTCTATCAAGGAGAACAAGATGCAATTCAACAATAACAAGCAACAAGGTTCGGGGGTCACGATCCGAATGTCTGACAACGAGTACGAAGGGTTGTCGATTGTCGTGAATCTGGCACGAGAACAGTTAAACCAGAATTTACTCGAAGGCATATTGTCACCAAACGATTGCAATCGAGGCACTTTTTTAACACTGAAGAAACTGGCTCACAATGGGCTGCCGTCGAAGGAAAGGATTTCAGAGGATGGATGATGACATGAAAGGCGTTCTATTTAAGAACGATAAGGGCGACAACGAAAAGCGTCCCGATATAAAAGGCGAACTCACAATAGAAGGCGTGACATATCAGCTTGCCGCATGGAAAAATGTGTCAGCCAATGGTAATGTATATTACAGGCTCAAGGCAGAAAAACCTGATGAGCAAGTAGAAGAAGCCACGGACGGATTATTCGGAGGTGCAGATGGGTGACATAGTTGATTTCCCACCGAAGCAGGACAAACAAGAGATTCTTGATTTGGCTACGGCAGATTTGCTTTGCACTGTTCCGCTGGATGCAGCTTTGGTTCCTACAAGGAACAAGTCGCAAGTCTGTTGGCATGGTGTCGCTGCACTGTGGAATCGAGAAAAACTGGAGACAGCACCATACGAGGTGGAGATAAAACTGATCGCCGCGTTTTTGTATCCTGTCCATGCCGAAGACATGGCTTCAAGTTTCGGGCCCCCGGTTGAACCAATGCCGGAGCCTGTCATGGGTTTGGTTGAGGACATGTTGTTGGAGGTAGAAGACCCAAGAACCATGTCCCAAGAACGAATTGATAAGATTCAAGAGAAAGTCATGGAAGACTTATCTCGAAAGGAAAACAATGACAACGAGCCGGAAATACACTGACCTCGTATTTTTGCGTGACGGAGAACCTGCTGAGTTGTGTATCAGTCAAGAGGACAGATTTACAGTCATAGAGTTATCCGAAGCGCAGTTGTTTAACATAGTCTGCGATGGCGCAGAGATATTGCGTCGAGAGTTTTCAAGGAGAAGTAGAAATGGCAGAAAATAAAGTAGTAATGGGTAGACCTCGTAAGTTCGATGTGACGGTTACGATGTCGTTTGATTTGGACAAGAAAATGTATGATGCTATCGAGGATAAAGCGTATGAAGCGAACATGAGCAAGAGCGATTTGATTCGTAGATCTTTGATGGATTATCTTTTCAACCAAGGGGACAGGAGCCCGGTTGTTTGGGAAACGGATGACCGACGAGATATTTGGGAGAACGACGATGAGTAAAGACCACGGCCTTACAAACCTTGTGGCTAACGTAAAGAACACGGAAACATACAGCAACAAAATGACCCGCAAGGTAATCGCAGCGGCAGTTTTTTTGATTGTTCTGTTTGCAATAATATGAACCGGGATGACAAAAGCTGGACTCCTTGGACTGTCCGATTGGACAAGTCTTTCCCCAGCTTGAGCAAAAAGAAAAACAAACCCGAGTCAGATTGTGACGCGGTTACTTGTTCCGAGTGTCCCGGCGGACCTCGATGCTGCAATTATGTACGTCGAGACGAAGACCCATACCCAAGTCAATGGAGATGGATTAACGACGACGGTTACTGGAGCCGGATTCGCCGTTAGCAGTTGTCGCCTGTCGAATAAGAAATGTTATTTGACGGGCGATACTTCTTTCATTTTCTTCCGCAAGAGCTCTAACCTTTTCGTAGGCTTCCATCGGTAACGCAATCGACTTCCATTTTGTCGTGTCCATTTGCTAGTCCTTCTATTCATTTAATTTTCAACCACTGACGCATCTCCTCGCCCAAAGCAGCACCCGCAAGTTTTATCTTGTCGCGTAAAGCTCTAACGATGTGCTCATCAACAGTGCCTTCGGCAACCAAGTCAATGTAGGTGACGGGGTGATTCTGACCAATGCGGTGACAGCGATCCTCTGATTGAACGCGAGTCTCAAGATTAAAATCATTCGAGTAATAGATCACGGTGTTGGCTGACACGAGGGTCAGGCCATACCCGGCTGTTTGTGGATTGCCCACAAAGAACCGAGTTTCATGATCCGGGTCACTAAAATTGCGAACCAATTCTTCTCGAGCATCTTCGTTCGTGTCTCCGTAATATGAACCGACAGAACCGTAGCCGTATTTTTTGGCTAATGCTTCTTCGATCCGTTGTATATCTTTTCGGAACCGCGCCCAGATAATTATCTTGCCGCTGGTTTCTTCGACAGTATCCATCAACGCATCCAACCGACGAGTTGGAATATCAACAAGTGTGCCCTCGTCATCAATGGGCAGATAGCCACACAGGATTTGTTGCAGACGCAGAAGCTGTGTCATCGCTTCGGTTGCAAATATTGCATCGTCATTCATGATGACCATTGCGCTTCGGCGCATCGATTCGTACTGCCGTGCTTGTTCCGGGTCGAGCGTCACGTTTCGTGTTGTGTATGTCTTCGGCGGTAAGTCGAGGCAATCTTTTTTCAGAACGCGACTCGAGAATCCTTTGATGGTTAAAGATAGCTCGTCCATGTTTCGGTATCCAACAATGTGGTTGAACGAATGTGCCCCCATGTTCATACGCTTCATGATGGCGTACCGGGCTTGGAACGCATAGAAGTTGTCGTACCCCAACAAGTCAGGGTTAAGGAAGCCGCACTGCGAGAATAAATCCATCGGGCTTTGTGTCACCGGAGATCCGGTCAGAATCCGACGATACTTACAAGACTGCGCCAACCGGGTCACAATCTTGGTGCGCTTCGCCTTGTGGTTTTTGATGGTAGTGCTTTCGTCCACGGCAAACATGGTTTCACCGTTTTGGTCCATGAACTCGTGGACATAACGAACGCATTTGTCGCTGACAAACGCTTCGACATTCACCACAAGAACACGCAATCCATCGTGGTATCTCAACGCATCCATCAATTCTTGTTTCTGTGCTTTGTTCGGGCCTGAACGCCACGTTGTAACACAAAGCGGCACACGCTCCGGCATGTGCGCTGGTATCTCTTTCAATACCCAGTTGCGGTACACACCTTTCGGTGCTACAATAACAAGTGTCGTGATACGCCCAGCTTCGAACAAGTACGCAGCGTTATCGATCAGCACTTTAGATTTGCCGCAGCCCATCTCCATGAAGTAGGCGTAGTTCGAACGTTCAGCACTCTGTTCGAATGCGTCGCGCTGATGTTGGTATGGCTCAGTTCTGTATGCGTATTCCATGCGTATAATCCACGAAAAAAAGTATTTGACATGGGATAACATATAGCATATACCTTGTCAAGTCAGGCAGACAACGGGTGATGAGGCATCCGAAAGTTTGCGTCAGTCCTGACATTGGGATTCCCTCCCTGATGACGTAGACATCCTCACCCAAGCCGTCGGGCTATAAACGCAGATAGTAGTAAGTAGAAGGAGTGTCCAGAATGAGTGGACTTTTCGATGAGATGGAAGCCGATGCCAATGCGTTTGGTGACATCAAAACTGAGGATGGTAGCAAGCTGTCCCAACTTATTCGAGCAGCGCAACAGCAAAAGCGTTTGATCGAAGAACACGAACAAGCCGCGAAAGATGCCAAGGCAGAGCTAAAGCAACTGACTCGTGAGCTTATACCTTCCGAGATGCAAGAGATGGGTTTGGAACGAATCGACGTTGACGGTAACTCCGTTACGTTGAACCAGTTTGTATACGCATCTATCCCGGAAGCAAATAAAGCGGAGGCGTTCGCATTCCTCCGTGATATTGGCGAAGACGACATTATCAAAAACGAAGTCAAGGTTCAGTTTGGCAAAGGCCAAGACAATGAAGCTGGTGCGTTTATGGATGATTGTTTGAAAGCCGGATACGATCCTGAACAGAAAACAGCGATACACCCAATGACGTTGCAAGCAACAATCAAAGAGTGGCTGAAGCAGGGCCGTGATGTAAACCTCGAATTGTTCGGGGCATACGTTGGAACAGAAGCGAAGATACGGAGAAAGTAGATGAGTGAAACTAAGGAAGTAACTACAAAGGCAGAGACAGCCGTTGCTATACCCAAGGAATTGTTGGGTAGCTTTGTCGAAGACTCAGGCGCAGGTACTGAGAACATAGGTGCAGATGACATGAAGATTCCGTTTTTACGGATCGCACAGCCTCTGTCCCCCGAGTTGAATAAGAAGCATGAGAACTTCATCGAAGGCACAGAAGCCGGGACAATATTCAACACGGTTACAAGACAAACTTTTGGGGAAGAAATAAATATCATCCCCTGTGGGTACACTAAGAAATATCTTGAGTTTATCCCTCGAGAAAAAGGCGGCGGGTTTCAAGGCGAACACGCCCCCAACAGTCAAGAGGTGTTGACTGCAATTCGTGACAAGAAGACAAACAAGGACATCATGACTAACGGCAATGAACTTGTTGTATCTGCACAGCACTACTGCAAGTTTCAAGATCCTGAGACGGGTGGCTGGCAGTCGGCAATCATCGACATGAAGTCAACAAATCTCAAGATCTCACGCCAATGGAACACCATGATCCAGATGCAAGAAGTGAAACACAAAGGCAAGTTGGTCAAACTGCCAAGCTTCGGTGTTATCTGGACACTTCGTTCCGAAGAAGCGTCCAATGAAAAAGGTAGATGGAATCAGTGGAAGGTAAGTGGTCGGCAGGGTTATGTCGAAGACACTGACCTGTACAAAGATTGCAGAGAACTGTCCTCGATGGTCAGTGAGGGCACAGTACAGGCTTCCGATGATCCAGATTTGGATGCCAATACGAGTGATAGCGGGGAGGCTATCCCGTTTTAGGTTATCCCGGGGCAGGGTTTTACCCTCTTTGGCCCTGCCCCACTTTTTCTAGGATTTGTCATGGACAATATACAAAAGTTCATGGCGGCTTTCGCTGGATTCGAAACCGCGCATGGACAGACAACAATTAAAGGTACACGCAAGAACGGCAAAGAAGAAGCCGACTCTCGTGTTATTAGGACACCGTTAGATGAAACACATATTGAAAGACACTTCGCTGGTGAAATCGGTGCAGGGGCTATACCAATCAACTCTAAGAACCTCTGTTGTTTTGGTTGCATTGATGTGGATGTTTATCCTCTTGACCATGCTGCTCTTGTCCGCGCTTGTGCTGGCATTGATGTTCCTGCTGTGGTTTGTAGGTCTAAGTCTGGCGGAGCGCATGTCTATTTCTTTATCGAAGGATGGATTGCCGCATCGGATATGCGCGACAAGCTATCGGAGATTGCTGCGTCTCTTGGTTATGGTTCGGCGGAAATTTTTCCCAAGCAAGAAAAACTCCTGATTGATCGAGGCGACGTTGGTAACTTTATCAACTTGCCATATTTCGATGTAGACAGAACGCTTCGCCCTGCTTTCAGCTCCAAGGGTAAAGAACTTACTCTCGAGCAGTTTCTAAAATACATAGACAAGCAACGCATATCTCCTGCGAAGTTTATGGATCTTCAACTTGGGTCACAGACAGACTTCTTGCCGGAATGTCCACCGTGTTTGGTCACGTTGACAACAAACGGCATTGGCGAAGGTGGTCGTAACGAAACGATGTTCAATGTCGGCGTTATGTACCAGAAGATGGACGAGGACAATTGGCCTGACCTGTTGGAGAAACACAACCAACAGTATTGCAAGCCGCCACTTCCTGCGTCAGAGATCGTGCTCATACAAGACCAGCTTCGAAAGAAAGAGTATCAATACGGATGCAAGAAGTCTCCGTTGAAAGATTACTGCAACAAGTCATTGTGTCTGTCTCGTAAATACGGTGTAGGCAATGGTGCTGGGCGCAGTCTTGAAATCACTGGCATGAGTGTTGTGCTGTCGGAGCCACGAGTTTGGTTTGTTGACATCGCCGGAGAACGGCTCGAACTCAACAGCGAAGAAGTACAGATGCAACTGAAGTTTGGTCGCGCCTGTCTCGAGCAACTGTCGTGGTTGCCGCCGCGTGTAAAGGAAGATGATTGGAACACGATGATGAATGCAGCCTTACAGGATTGCATGAAGATCGAAGTGCCGCCGGAACTGACAAACAAAGGACAGTTTCACGAGCTTTGTGAAGCGTTTTGCACGGGTAGAGTACAAGCAATGAGTCCAGAAGAACTGGTGTTGAACAAGCCATACACAGAGGATGGCAGTGTCTTTTTCAAACTAGACGCACTGATGGATTTTCTGAAGGGGCGTGGGTTCACACAATATACCCGGGGGCAGGTGCAGGAAAGATTGAAAGAACTAAACAACGGCGAATCAACAAGCACCGTCAAGACATTTACCGACAAGACAAAGAAACGCAAAAGTATTCGCGTGTGGTCTGTGCCGGAGTTCTCGACAGATATCAGCATACCGTCAGTCAATATCCAAGGTGACGAGGTTCCGTTCTGATGAGTACAACAGCATATTTGGGACCACCGGGCACTGGTAAGACGTACACATTAATCAACATTGTGAAGGATGCTTTGCAAAAAGGTGTGCCGCCAGAGCGAATCGGGTTTGTGTCCTTCAGCAAAAAAGCTACGGAAGAAGCAAGGACCCGGGCTGCTCGTGAATTAAATCTGGACTACAAGAAGATGGTTCACTTCAGGACACTGCACTCCATGGCGTTCCGACAACTAGACATGAAGATAGATCAGGTGCTCCGCAGTTCTGATTATCGCCGTCTCGAGATGGAACTTGGTCTGCCTTTTACATCCACTCAATCAATGAACATAAATGACGGAGAGTTCTTCCGTCTTGGTGGCAAGGGCGATATGTACCTGTCGATATACAACATGGCTCGTGTCAGGAAGATATCTGCCGAACAGCAATTTAACGAGTCGGCAAACTGGACACTGCAACATAATGAGATGCAACATGTCATCCGTTCCTACAGAGAATATAAACAAGTCCTTGAAAAGATTGACTTTGTTGATATGATCGAGACGTTTATAGAGCAAGGGGAGGCTCCCGAGTTGGAACTTCTGATCGTTGATGAGGCGCAAGATCTTGTTCCGTTACAGTGGGACATGGTTTCCAAACTCGAAAACAATTCCAAAAATGTTTATTACGCCGGAGACGATGACCAAGCCATCTATGAATGGATGGGCGTGGACGCACGGCAGTTTGCTAGTCGGTGCTATCAATCAGACAAGATGGTTGTGTTGAATCAAAGTTTCCGAGTTCCAAGTTCCGTGCACCAAGAGGCAGACCGCATCATACGAAATGCCGCTGGACGTATCGACAAGGAATGGAACGCTCGAGAAGAAGAGGGACATGTTTCGTATCACTACAAGATAGACGAACTGCCTTTGGAAGAGGGGCAGTGGATGATACTGGCTCGAACAAACTACATCGCTAACAGGATTGCTACTGACCTCAAGAACAACGGGTACTTGTTTTGGCGCAACGGCAACGGCTGGAGTATTGCAAATGCTACGCTCGAAGTGGTTCGTGGGTTTACCCGTCTTAGTCGAGGCGAAGAACTAGACCACGAGTACATATCTAAGATATGGCGTAAAATAAAAGTAGACCGCAAGACTCGAAACGCTGGCAACAAAATGTTGAAAGCTACCGGGTTTGAAACGTTTGGTATTGAGTTTCTAGAATCTTTAACTGGGCAGTATTTACAAGAAAAGCATTGGTACGAAGTGCTGGAAGTAAGCGATCAGGAACGTGTGTACATCACATCTGTTCTGGAGTCGGGCGAAGTGTTGGACGATGACAATCCCAGAATTGTTCTGTCCACGATACATAAAGCAAAGGGCGGTGAAGCAGACAATGTTGCGCTTGTGCTGGAGTCAACCAAGGCTTGTTGCACGATGAGTGAGCCGGATGCCGAACGCAGAGTGTTCTATGTGGGAGCGACGAGAGCGAAGAATAATCTATATATTATAGACAACCCGGAAGCTAGGTGGAGGTTCCAACTATGAAGGGCAAGCAATTATCGTTCGAAGAAAAAGATACGGATTGGGAACTTCAGGAAAAAGAAGTGCCGGAAGAAGACATCCGAGAGGTTGCGTCTATTGCGTTAGACCAAGATTGGACCCCGCCGTCTTCATTTCCAGAGCACTACAGAGACGCAAATGTCATATCAATTGACCTTGAAACCCGTGATCCTAACCTAATGACACTTGGTCCCGGGTGGGCGCGGGATGATGGATACATCATTGGATACGCTGTGGCGTTCAACGATTTTTGTGGCTACTACCCCATACGTCATGAGGTGGGTGGCAACATGCCAGAGAAAGCAGTGACCGGATATATCAAAGACATGATGAAATCAGATGTTCCGAAAGTCATGCACAACGCTCAGTACGATCTTGGGTGGTTGCGTTGGGCGGGCATTGAGGTTCAAGGTCCGGTGTACGATACGATGACTGCGGCGGCGATGTTGAATGAAAACAGACGCTGGTACAATCTTAATTCTTTGGCTGCTGACTATTTGCAGGAACGAAAAAACGAACGACTGCTTAGACTTGCTGCTGCTGACTACGGCGTAGATGCCAAGTCGGGCATGTGGCAACTACCTGCCCGATTCGTGGGGCAGTATGCAGAACAAGATGCTTCAGTCACCCGGCGACTTTGGGAACGATTGCAGCCTGACTTGATACGCGAGGAAGTGTCCAGCATCTTTGATTTAGAAACAGAGCTGACCCCCATGCTTTTGGACATGCGGTGGCGTGGTGTTCGTGTGGACGAAGCAGGTGCTGAGAATGCTCGAAAGCTTTTGGAGAAACGCGAAAAAGAAATACACAAGTGGATAAAGGACGAGACGGGACTGGCGGTGGAACCGTGGAATGCTACGTCCCTGTCGAAAGCGTTCGATAAGATGAAAGTTGCCTACCCACGCACGGAGAAAACAGATGCTCCGTCTTTTACAAAACAGTTTCTTGCTTCGCACGAGCACCCGCTGGCTCAACAGATTGTACGGCTACGAGAGCTTAACAAAGCAAACACTACATTCATTTCAAATATCTTGAAGTTTACTCACAAAGGACGCATTCATGCGGAGTTTCATCCTCTTAGGTCTGACGACGGTGGCACTGTTACCGGGCGTTTTTCTTCTTCAAACCCAAACCTTCAGCAAATCCCAGCACGAGATCCTGAGATTAAGTCAATTATCCGTGGTTTGTTTTTGCCAGAAGAAGGTGAGAAGTGGGGCAGCTTCGACTACGCATCACAAGAGCCACGTTGGTTAGCACATTACTGTGCTTCTATCAGCGGTGTGCATCGTCACCCATCCATCGATGATGTGGTTGAGCAGTATCAAAAAGACAACGCAGACTTTCACCAGATGGTTGCGGACATGGCTGGTATCTCTCGCAAAGATGCCAAGACGGTGAACTTAGGTATCATGTACGGCATGGGCGTGAATAAGATGGCGGGTGTGCTGGACACTACGGTTGAAGAGGCCAAGGAGCTTTTGAATGAATACCATGACAAAGTTCCGTTTGTCCGAGGGCTGGCGAACATGGTGTCCAACCATGCGTCTGAGAACGGGCAAATTAGAACTATTTTAGGAAGGAAGTGCCGCTTCCCGCTTTGGGAGCCGAAGACATTTGGCATACACAAACCGCTTCCGTTAGAGGAGGCAGTGCGAGAACACGGCAGGACATCAATCAAACGTGCGTTTACTTACAAAGCGTTGAACAGATTAATCCAAGGTTCGAGTGCCGACCAGACAAAGAAAGCGATGATAGATTGCTATAAAGCAGGGTATCTGCCGATGTTGCAGGTGCACGATGAATTATGTTTCAGCATCGATGCTGACGAATTAGGAAACCCAAATGAAAATCAAATTACGGAGATTGCCCGTATCATGGAAGGATGTGTTGAAGCAAAAGTTCCTTTCAAAGTGGACTGCTCTATCGCAGACAACTGGGGGCAAGTGGATTAGATCCAAGTTTCAGTATCTGATGACAAAGCGTTGGTTTCGGATACTGCTAGGCTTGTATGTAATTCGTTGGGTTATACGGATTGGGATTATTTTTTACGGAACATGGTGGTACTTCTCATGATGAAACTTCCTGAAGAATTTGACAGAGCAGTTTTAGGCGTTAGCCAACGAATAGGCATGGAAGACTGTATCGTCTACGATGCAAATGAAGTTCTGTTTATCCTCATGGAGGATGATATGTCTTCAGAGGAGGCGTTCGAACACTTTGATTACAACATTGCGGGTTCGTATGTAGGAGAAACAACTCCGATATTCTTGTGGACTAAGACGATGAAGGAAATAGAAGATGAAATATGAAATCATCGACGATGCCTTTACAAGAGCAGACATACTTGCCTTCAGTGACTTTACTAAACGTAGCTTGTTCAAGATAGGTTGGGCTGATGGGGACCATGTTTCCGACGTAATAGGTCAGCGCAGAATGTTGTACAGTCATTATTCCGACGAAGATCTTGAGAACATGGAGTTTTTTAAAAGAATGAAATCTCCTCGTTTGGAAGAGTTGATGGATGGAAGGAATCCAGTTCGACCTTTGGTTAATCTGGTAGAGCCGTCAAATGTGATGTGTAATCATTCACACTTGAAAGAAGATAGTCTGATATATTATATAAATCCGAGATGGCTGCCAGAATATGCAGGGGAAACTTTGATTTACGAGGATGCTTCAGAAGAAACGTGTCGTGCAGTATCCTTTGTACCCGGCAGAGTTCTTTGGTTAAGCAAAGAAGTTCAACACAGCATCCGACCTCCTAGCCATGCTTGTCCCACCTACCGTTTTACTTTTGCGTGTTTTTTCGAATGCAAGTAATAGATGGATTCCTACCAGCCCGTTTTACAGATGTGCTCGATCCCTTCAATGGATATGAGCATTGGAATGGTGATGAGATTACTAATCTTAAACACGAGGTAATTGATTATTGTCGGGGGTATTTTAACTGGAGAAACGTGGAAACTTATGAGTACTGGTTCAACACCAACACCCCAACTCAAAGCTATAACTACTGGCATCAAGATAAGATTGAGTTGCGAGACTATAAGCTGCTCGCAAACTGGAGTTGTATTTTATACCCGAACAGTCATTCGTTATGGGGCGGCTTTTTAGAGATAGAGACAGCCGATGAAACAAGAACTGAGGTCGAACGTATCGCTCCTCGTTTTAACAGATGTGTGTTGTTAGATTCTGGTGTGTTTCATCGTGTGTCACGAGTTTGGGAAGGCGACAGACACTCGTTTGTCATTAACGGATTTGATGAGCCGAATCTTTCTTCTGCGAGGGCTGAGTATGATAGATAAAGTTGCGTGGATAAAAGGCAGAGCTGATTTTTTGCGTGAAGCAATAAAAGAAAAATGGGGAACCGATGAACTACTCATCGATGTAAAGAAGCGACGGAGTGCCGAGGAGGAGGATGCACCCCGCCGCAGCTCCGCGCAGAGCAACTCGAAGCATCTAGATAAAATTAATAAGACCAAATAGTTGGTCGATTACCGCCTTTCAATGTGTCTAGATGTAAAAACCGGGACCCAAGACTCCCCTTCTGGGCAACACCGATTCCTGTAAACAGTCCGCTTTGTACAGCCAGCGTCAATAGTTCTAACGCATCTGCTCCGTATATTGCTATGTCAGCAGCTTTGCCCGATTCGTGAGCTCCGGGCCCGTTTGGTTTGCGAGCTTCGATGGGATGTTCTGCACTTCTGTACCCGCTGCTAATCACCATGCCTTTACCATACATGGTGCGAAGTTGTTGAAGACATTTAACGAAGTCTTCGTCCATGCCGTCAGTTCCAGTGTGCTGACAACGAAATTCTGATGCAGAAAAATTAGGAAACTGGTTCCAATCAAAATCAGCCATAATATAAACTCTTCGTATTCTTCCGTATCCTGCGCGGGCATCTGTCTTCGTAGTAAATCTGATGACGTTTGAAGCTTTTGTCTTCGCATTTGTATGTACATCTTCGCACCAAGACGCTGGATCTCCCGTCCATATAAGCGTGTGTTACGCCTTGCATAGAAAGACTGCATAAAATTACTGCTACCTCAACCACTGCGTGTCCTTTGCGCTAATTCTAAATTACGTTGTATCTCTACAGGATTATCTCCCAAAAGACCCGGATTAATTGCTGACTGTCCTTGCACAGAAGGCGTAACTACCGGGGCAACGGGTGCTACAGGCGGCCTGACAGCCGCAGTTGTCGGCGGTGTTGAGATGCTACTAACAGGTGATGTTGCTTCTTCTCTTGAATCTTCATCACTAACTCTCGGGAAAGATTTTTTCAAATTTAATCCCCGAAGCTGCCTATAAGCTAGTTTATTTAAGTCGCCTCTTAACCTGCTTAAATCTTTTGCTGATATCAAACGGCCTTCACCTTCGCGTTCTTGTTGATACGCATCTTGAACAATGTTGTTACCAATCTCTAATGGTTGAAACTCTCCTTTGAGAATTTGATTTACATCTTTCGCACCGATACCTCGACCTTTTGCTCTGCTTCGAATTGAACGACCACTTAGACCAAGTGCTTTAGCTGCCTCAAAATCTAAAAATAATTCTTGCTGCAATCGGAACAAATCTTGGTTTGCGTCTGTCCAACCAGCTACGATACTGTCGAACGTTGCGTCATTTCTACGAAACGCTCTACGAAGCTCTGAAGCAGGACCACTGTTTCTAAACTTAGCGTATGCAGAAGAGCCAAACTCAATCTGTTTGTTAGCGTCAAGTTCCAAGCTTCGAGCACCAAGTGTGTTAGCCATAACTTCTTCGTAGATGTTAAAGTCTTGACCGTAAGCACCGGGAGTGTCGTCAGCAGCTCTTGTTATCCTGCCGGGTACTAGACCCTGACCCGGTTTAATCGTTACAAAATTATCGACAATTGATGGGTTCATTGCGCCTAGAATGTGCTGCATACTTTTTACAAACTTCTCACCCGGATTATCTGTTGGCTCATATATTTCTGCTCCTGTGCGGCGGCGACCACCGCGTCCGAAACCTGCCACACTCACAACGTCAGCGATACGTTCAGACAGCAACGCTTCCTCGACAAAGGGTTGAGCCAACTTGCCTATGAAAGTGAAACCTCCATCAGCTAATTTTTGTAGCTCGTTCTTACCAATTTTTTCTCCTCTAGAATATGCTTCCAAAGCTGCTTTAGCAGGAGCCACAGCAGAGTCATACGGTGCGTAGTAACTGATTGGCATGTACTGCATTTTTCCGTCTTTTGGTTTTGTCAACGGGACCATAACCTGACCTTCGTAGAAGTACGGCTTGAGAACATCCAGTGCTTCTTTTTCTTCTCCGGTAATACCCAATGCAGCAGAAGCACCAGCAGCAATTGCTGGACTGACTCCAGCAGCCGTTGTGACATAACCCGCTAGACGTTTTGCACCAATCGCGTTGATTTCTCGTTCAAGACGTTTTGCTGCTTGCTCTCCCATTTTTTCAATCATGTTATCTGTGGCTCGGAAAGATATTTCTGCTGAACCCTGACGGACAATATTGAAACTGTTACGGATGATCTCTGCGCTAAAGCCAACGAAGTTACCAGCTAACGGGAACCGAGCTGCCATTTTCGCAATCGCTGGTATGCGACTGTAAACAGGCATCACATCTTTAACGATGTCTGCTGTCCACACATCAAAAAACTTATCGCCCTGTGCATTTGTTTGACGTTTGGCAATTCCTTGTGAGATCAAATCTGGAGCGATTGCATCCCAATCAGAAGCTTTGATTGTTGCCTGTCCTGTTTCGTCAAGAACCGAGTTGCGGAGTGCGGCAGCATATCGTCCACGCTCTGAAATGAAAGAGTTCATCTTCCACAGATTGTCTGCGAAAGCATAACTGGTTTGTAGCCCACGGATAGGTGCGCCCAGTGTTTTGGCTGTTGCTTCTGCACCCGGTATTTTTTTGGCAGCTTCGGTCATCTTTTCGCCGTAGCTAATGACACGCTTTCCGTTTCTTTCTGCTTCTCTCAACGTGCCACGAAGTGTGTCTTGCATTTCTCTTAGAAGCACACTGTCTTCCAACAAACCGTTTCGCATAGCCAAATCAAAAAAATCTTCAAAATCTTTTTCTCTCATGTTTGCCATTTTGCCTGAAGCAACCGAAATCGAATCGAAGATATCTCCTGCTCGAGGCATGTGTCCGTTAGCGGTGGCAAAGAAAACACCGGACGCATAGTTTCTTACTTGTGCCATGGTGCTGAATACTGTTTTGGCTATTTGAGAAGCACCCTTCGCCTGAATACCTAAAGCCCACATTTCACCCAAAGCTGTTCGAGCAATCGGACGAGTTGTTAGTGCATCGAATAATTCTTTACGAACATGATGACCAGCAAGACTTCCGAACTGACCACCGAATACTGTGTTTTGTGTGGGAGGAACTTCTACATAGGCAGGGTTTATAGTTTTAAACGTATCGGGTGCTCCTGTTTTTATTTCTGCCATGTCCTCGTTTTTTAATATCAACGGCAGTCTTCCTTCGCCAATGTCAGACAAGGTTCCTGTAATGTTGGGGTTTTCTAAAAGATCATTGTAAAGTTTGTTAGACCCAGCGATTCCA
>CAACVD010000726.1_pt1 | contig 15906 bp, 24 predicted proteins | sample 2381771 | NCBI WGS metagenome assembly CAACVD01 (sample SAMEA5211965, study PRJEB30684) | marine metagenome | biome: Marine; feature: Epipelagic; material: Water | collected 2015-10-15 | depth 15 m | reverse complement strand
GCAAGCATTCTAGCCTTATATTCGTTAATAATGCTAGCGTCACCTTTAGGTCGCCAAAGTGTGTCAATTACTATCTCAGGTGTTGGACAGGTTGCGCCAGCGGAGCTGGAGGTTGCCACAACTGTCAATGACCCAAGTGAAGACAATACCATTGAAGGAGAGTTCTCAGAAAGTGATATATAAATACTTCCAACTAGATGACTTCAAGTGTCAAGAAACAGGCGAGAACAAGATAAACGAAGATTTTGTTAGAAAACTGGATGAGCTAAGGGAAGCCTGTGGTTTTCCTTTTGTAATCACCAGTGGCTATAGATCACCTAAGCATTCCATAGAAGCTAAGAAAGCTAAACCGGGAACACATGCACAGGGGATAGCTGCGGACATTAAGACTGCCAGCGGTCAACAGCGCCATAAGATTATTAAGGCTGCTATGATTATGGGGTTCAACGGGATAGGTGTTGCTAAGAGCTTTGTGCATGTGGACACTAGGAAGTCTAGTCCTGTTGTGTGGTCTTACTAGGTGACTGACCTAAACATAGAGTTACTTCCATGGCAGCAGGATGTGTGGGGTGACGATACAAGGTTTAAGATTGTAGCCGCTGGTAGACGCACTGGCAAGTCCAGACTCGCGGCATGGTTGTTGATTGTCAATGCCTTGGAGTCCAGTAAGGGGAATGTGTTTTATGTAGCACCGACCCAAGGACAGGCTAGGGACATCATGTGGCAGACACTGCTTGAACTGGGGAATCCAGTGATTGTGTCCAGCCACATCAACAATCTACAGATAAAGCTAATCAACGGTGCGACCATATCGTTGAAAGGCGCGGACAGACCAGAGACTATGCGTGGTGTGTCCTTGAAGTTTCTGGTCATGGACGAATACGCAGACATGAAGCCTGAAGTATTTGAGCAGATTCTTAGGCCAGCTTTGGCTGACCAAAAGGGGAATGCGTTGTTCATTGGTACGCCAATGGGACGTAATCACTTTTATGAGTTGTACCAGTACGCTGAGTTAGGTGATGACCCAACGTACAGAGCGTGGCACTTTACGAGCTATGACAATCCTTTGTTGGACGCAGAGGAGATAAACGTAGCTAAAAAGAGTATGTCCAGCTATGCGTTTAGACAGGAGTTTATGGCGTCCTTTGAGGCCAGAGGCTCTGAGATGTTTAAGGAGGATTGGGTCAAGTTTGGTGAAACTCCTGAGTACGGGGACTACTACATAGCCATTGACTTAGCTGGCTTTGAGGAAGTAAACAAACAGCGTACCAAGAACAGTAAATTGGACGAGACAGCCATAGCGGTTGTTAAGGTCAACGACAGCGGACACTGGCACGTAGAGAACATAGTGCATGGACGCTGGGAGTTGTCTGAGACAGCCAGAAAGATATTTGAGGTTGTCAGGGACTACAGGCCCATAGGCATAGGGATAGAGAAAGGTATCGCTAGGCAGGCTGTTATGTCTCCTTTGACGGACATGATGAAGCGGTACGGGATGTTCTTTAGGGTTGATGAGTTGACCCACGGGAACAAAAAGAAGACTGATAGAGTTATGTGGGCGCTACAGGGCAGGTTTGAAAATGGTTTCATTACCTTATCCAAAGGCGAATGGAACAGTCGGTTCTTAGACCAGTTGTTTCAATTTCCTGACCCATTGACACATGATGACCTTGTGGACGCATTGGCTTACATAGATCAGTTGGCTAAGATAGCGTACACATACGACTTTGAAATAGATGACCATGAAGTTTTGGACACAGTAACGGGGTACTAATGGCTACAAAAAAATCTAAGTCAAGAGTAAATGAAGCTGGAAACTATACAAAACCCACCATGCGTAAAAACTTATTCAACAGGATTAAGGCGGGTGGAAAAGGTGGTAAGCCGGGGCAGTGGTCTGCGCGTAAAGCCCAGATGCTCGCCAAAGAGTACAAAGCCAAGGGCGGAGGATACCGATGAAAGGAGTACCACACTACACAAAGACAGGCAAGGAGTGGAAAGGCAATACACACAAGATGCCTAATGGCGAGTTGCACACAAACAAGTCCCATACCAAAACAAGTCAACGACTGTTTCACTTAAAAGATTTAAGCAAGACCGTACAAAAGAAAGTGAAAGGTAAAAAATAATGGCTGGTTTAAAAAAACCACAGAAGTCATTAAAAAAGTGGACTCAACAAAAGTGGCGCACAAAGTCAGGTAAGCCTAGCACTCAAGGCTCAAAAGCCACTGGAGAACGGTATTTGCCTGAGAAAGCTATAAAGTCGTTGTCCTCCAAAGAGTACGCTACAACATCCCGTAAGAAAAGAAAAGACACAGCGGCAGGCAAACAGCACAGTAAACAACCTAAAAAGATAGCCAAAAAAACAAGACGATCACGTAAGGTATAACTATGGAATACGGTGACAACGACACCCTTGCCACTGAGCAACATATTGAAGATTGGGTTATAGACAAGTGCAATACTTGGCGTGACCACTACGAATCCAACTACGCAGAGCGTAACGAAGAATACTATAGACTTTGGCGCGGCATCTGGGCATCCCAAGACTCAGACAGAAAAAGCGAAAGAAGCAGAATTATCAGCCCTGCACTACAGCAGGCTGTAGAGTCCAGCGTAGCGGAGATTGAGGAAGCTACTTTTGGTCGCGGTAAATACTTCAGTATTACTGACGACATGGACGATCAGGACAACCAGGACATTGTGTACCTGAAAACCAAACTCCACACTGACCTAGAGAAAGCAAAGCTACGTCAGTCCGTAGGAGAGTGCCTTATCAATTCAGCAGTCTTTGGAACAGGGATTGGTGAGGTAGTGCTAGAGGAAGTCAAAGAGATGGCTCCCGCCACCCAACCTATCATGGGTGGTGAGTTGACAGCAGTGGGTGTCAATGTGACTGACCGAACAATGGTCAAGCTGCGACCCATCCTTCCTCAAAACTTTCTCATTGACCCTGTGGCTACCAACGTAGACAACGCGCTTGGAGTTGCTGTAGATGAGTTTGTGTCTAGGCATCTTGTGGAGGAACTACAGGAGTCTGGAGTGTACGCTGATGTGTACGTCGGTAACGCTCCAAGAGACTATGAGCTAGAGCCTGACCAAGAGCTATCCAGCTTTGATGACGATAAAGTACGTCTAACAAAATACTACGGTAAAGTACCCCGCCACCTGCTAATGAAGTCTGAAAAAGAACTGATGATGCAGGACGATGAGGACATAGCTGAGATAGAAACACTTGTTGAAGATGAGGATACAAAAGAAAGTTTCTATGCGGAAGCTATCATCGTTATCGCCAATGGTGGAATACTGTTAAAGGCAGAAGAAAACCCCTACATGATGCAAGATCGACCTATCGTGGCTTTTCCTTGGGACGTTGTGCCGGGAAGGTTCTGGGGACGCGGTGTTTGTGAGAAAGGCTACAACAGCCAAAAGGCTCTTGATACGGAGCTACGCGCACGTATTGATGCCTTATCCCTCACTGTTCACCCAATGCTTGCTATGGACGCTACACGGCTTCCTAGAGGCTCTAGGCCAGAGGTACGCCCCGGCAAGATTGTCCTAACCAACGGTGACCCACGACAAGTCCTACAACCTTTTAACTTTGGTCAAGTTAGTCAGATTACATTTGAGCAAGCCAATGCGTTACAAAGAATGGTACAAATGTCTACAGGAGCGATTGACTCTGCTGGCATTCCGGGAAGCATCAACGGCGAAGCTACTGCTGCTGGAATTAGCATGTCTCTTGGTGCTATTATTAAGCGTCACAAACGCACACTAATAAACTTCCAAGACTGTTTCCTAATACCGTTTGTTAAGAAAGCTGCGTGTCGTTATATGCAGTTTGACCCTGAGAACTACCCTGTTGCTGACTACAAGTTTGATGCTACTTCCACACTGGGCATTATTGCGCGTGAGTACGAAGTCACACAGCTTGTACAGCTACTGCAAACAATGTCACAGGACTCACCTCTGTACAACACACTTATAGAGTCCATCATTGACAACATGAACCTGTCAAACCGTGAGGAACTGACTGCTAGGCTACAGGAAGCAGCACAGCAATCACAGCCTACTCCAGAGCAACAACAGTTGGCACAGGCTGCACAACAGGCACAGCTTGCCTTCCAGCAGTCTCAGACAGCAGCGTTGAATGGACAAGCTACTGAGTCACAAGCCAGAGCGCAGAAGATGGCTGTAGAAACTCAGTTGGCACCGCAGGAGCTAGAGATTGACAGGATCAAGGCTATCACAACCAACCTACAGGCAGGCGACCAAGACGATAAGGAGTTTGAACGTAGGCTGAAGATGGCACAAACCATGCTGAAAGAGAAAGAGATTGATCTCAAGATTGGACAGCAGCAACGGCAAGGACAGTAACATGGTAATAACCTCCGTACAATTTCAAAACGCTATTGACCAAATCAACGCCAAGTTTGCAGAACTTGAAAACAAGATTAAGGAACTAGAAGCTAAAAATGAAGCGAAAAAGCCAGCGCAGACGCGCAAGACTAAACAAGAGGCTGCTTGATGGCGAAACCAAGGAAAGGAAAAGCGAAAGTAAAGGTAACTTCTAGGGGAAAGAGAGTCTCCTATGGGCAGGCTGGCCCAGCAAAAGGCGGTGGCCCTAGAGTCAAGCCGGGAACCAGCAAAGGAGACAGCTACTGCGCTAGAAGTTTAGGTATTAAAAAACGACTGCCTAAGTCTAAACAGAATGACCCTAACACTCCAAACAATTTATCACGTAAGCGTTGGAAGTGCGTAGGGGCTAAGTCAAGAAGAAAATAAGGACTACCGCGATGGAATCTGAGTTTATAACTATACACGATGACCCTGAAACAACTGCTTTGCGGCTTAACTCAGAGACAATTTCTTACTTAGGAGGTTCCCTTGTTGAAGCACAAGATCCTGACATACAGCTAGGGATTCTGGAGATGATTAAACAGCATTCTGCTTTTGTAATAGAAACTAGCACAAAAATAGTAAACAGAAAGTCCGGCAAGTTACGGGCGGTATAACAAGGAAAAACAATGTCTGACGGAAGCATTAGAATACCCCAGTGGGGATTACCTATAGGCGCTGCTGCTGTAAGCCTAGCAGTTGCTTGGGGCGTACTACAGGCTAACACAGCGCACGCATCAGAGGATCGTGAGCGCATAGCTCAGATAGCAGAGCAAGCTGCGGCAAAGGCTCAGGCCAACGGGCAAGCACAGGCAGTGACGGAGCAGAAGGTCGAAGCAATCGTCAACTCGTTGGCTCGTCAGGAGAAGATTCAAGAGAAGACCAACGAACAGATCCAAGCTCTCGTACAAGCTCTCTTGAGCAAGAGTTAGTCTATGATCCAGAACGACCAAACTTATTCTGCGACATGCGAGAATACAGGATGCTACGCTACGTCCAGCCCCCAGCAAAGCGACACAAAGTTGCGAAAATGTGGCTGCGCTACAACTACCAAAAATGCGGATACGGAGCGACTTTGTATGTGCGTAACCAAGGGCCAAGAGTCCTTGGAACAGCGTGGGACACAAAGCTGTTGCTGTTAACGTGGGAACTACAGGCACCCACAGCTATTAAAACACAGGCTGTAAAAAAGAAAAGAAGAATCTAATGGAGACTATGCTAATCTTTATGTTGGTAATTCTGGAAAAGAATGTACCTACGCTTGAGATAGCATTCCGTGAGTTGACTTCTTGCCTTGAATACAAAACAGCCTTAGTGCATCAGGATGTAGGGCAGCACGCTATTGTAATGCCCAAGACTAGACACTTTGATGCGTATTGTGAACCCAGAGTAGTGCCTGTGGCTGACGTAGGTACTAAACTGTTACTTAGAGATCCACCTAAAAGAGAGGAAGACTGATATGCCGGGATATGGAATGAGCTACGGAAAAACAGGCACAATGAAAAAGAAAAAGAAAGCCATGAAGAAGAAACCAATGCGTAAACCTGCTGGTAGAAAAATGTAAAATAATACTTGACTTTTTGTCAAAAGTATGATATAATCTATCTTGTATCTTAAACTAATTAAGGGAATACATAAGATGACTAAAGAACTTGAAGTTTACTTTGCTAATTACTTTGAAATGTTTCGTTTAGAAGGTTGGAAACAACTTCTTTCTGATCTAAACCAAAATGTAGCGCAAATAAACTCAGTTGAACAAACAACAGATAATGACAACTTGCACTTCCGTAAAGGACAACTTGCAATACTCGCTACGTTGTTTAACTTAGAAACTCAAATAAGTAATGCTGAAAAAGACGCAAAAGAATCAGAACAGGAAGAACTTGATTTAGAAGACAATGTTCAAGCTGTATGATTTTAAGTGTCTTGATGGGCATGTATTTGAAGCATTAGTACCTGAAACCCAACACATTATACGGTGTGAAAAGTGCGGTTACAGCGCTAAACGGATTATCTCTCCTATCAGGTCTTCTCTTGATCCAATAAGCGGAGACTTTCCTGACGCCACAAAGCGTTGGGCTAAGGCTAGGGCGAGCCACATCCAATACGAGAAAAAGCAAAGTTCGTAGCTAGAACCCTTTTTTTAATCTCTCCATAATACTAAGGTACGGAGTTTAATAATGGCTAAAATAATTGAGCGTGAGGATACGCAGGCGTCTACGGAAGACGTATTTGCGGAACAAGAACAACTAGAAGTGGAAGAACAGGTAACTCCTAGCGAACCTGACATCCCCGACAAATACCAAAACAAGTCTGCACAGGAACTTGTACAGATGCACCAAGAAGCTGAGAAGCTATTGGGGCGACAAAGTTCTGAGGTAGGCGAGTTACGTAAAGTTGTTGATAACTACATCCAAGCACAACTCACAACGGAACCACAACAACAAGAAAAAGTCGAAGAAGTAGACTTCTTTACTGATCCTGAGAAGGCAGTAGCACAGGCTATTCAGAACCATCCTAAAATTAAGGAAGCTGAATCAGTAAGTCAACAGTACAGAATGCAAACTGCACTCTCTGCACTAAAGACTAACCACCCTGACATGGAAAGTATCCTAAAGGATACAAAGTTTGCAGAGTGGATTCAGGGATCTAAGGTTAGGACAAAGTTGTTTGTAGCAGCGGACAAGGAGTACGACTACGAAGCTGCTGATGAGCTTTTCAATCTTTGGAAAGAACGTCAACAGATGATTGGTCAGGCTGCAAGTGCTGAGAAGCAGAGCCGCAAGCAAGCAGTACGCACAGCTAGCACAGGTAATGCCAGTGGTAGCTCTGAATCAAGCCCTAAGAAAATCTACAGACGCGCAGACATTATTAAACTTATGAAAGAAGACCCTCATAGGTATGCTGCTCTCCAAGATGAAATAATGAGAGCGTATGCTGAAAAGAGGGTCAAATAGTATATCTGAGGAGATATTAAATGACTGATTCTACATATCCCGCGACTGGGGGGTTTGTTGACAATACTAGTGCAGCAACCTTTATCCCAGAAATTTGGAGTGATGAAATCATCGCTTCATACCAAAAGAACCTTGTTTTAGCCAATCTTGTAAAGAAGATGTCAATGGCTGGCAAGAAAGGCGATACTATCCATGTACCTAAGCCTGTACGTGGCGATGCACACGCTAAAGCAGAGAACACTGCTGTAACTGTGCAGAACGCTACGGAAAGCGAAGTGCAAGTATCCATCAACAAGCACTTTGAATACTCACGCTTGATTGAGGATATTACGGATGTACAAGCCCTGTCTTCTTTGCGTCAGTTCTATACTGAAGATGCTGGTTATGCACTGGCTAAACAAGTTGACACCGACCTTCACTCGTTGGCTACTGGCTTGGGTACGTCTGGTACAACATCTACGACCTACCTGAATAACGCAGGTACTTTCTTCGTAGACGCTTCTAATGGTCTTTCTACTTACACTGCTGACACTGTAGTTTCCGCTGACGTATTTACTGACGCAGGCTTCCGTGGCATCATCCAAAAGCTAGATGACCAAGACGTTCCTATGGACGGACGTAGCTTCATTATCCCACCTGTTGTCCGCAACACTATTATGGGTATTGACCGCTATGTTAGCTCTGACTTCGTAAACAACGGTCAAGTTACAAACGGCCAGATTGGTCAACTGTACGGTATCGACGTTTACGTTAGCACTAACTGTCCTACTGTTGAAGCTGCTGGTGATAACTCAGCTAGCTCAGTAGACTCTTTGGGCGCACTGTTGCTCCACAGCGATGCTATCGTTATGGCAGAACAAATGGGTGTACGCTCACAGACTCAGTACAAGCAAGAGTTTCTCTCTAACTTGTTTACTTCAGACACTTTGTACGGAGTAGCTGTACTTCGTCCTGCGTCTGGCCTGACTCTGGTAGTTCCTGCTAGCTAATAGTAGGTTAAGCATGGGGCTGCTTAGGTGGCCCCTAGCTTTCTTTTTAAGGTGAGTATATGTTACAATCTTTGATTGGGCCTATAGCTAATTTAGCAGGTACTTTCCTTAAAAATAAAGCTGCTGAAAAGCAAGCTGTCCATGACTCCAAGATGCGACGTATTGATGCGGACGCTGATTGGGAAACTCAACAAGCCGCTGCCTCTCAGTCTTCTTGGAAGGATGAGTGGTTTGCTATTATTCTAAGTTTACCGTTGATAGGTGCGTTTGTACCGTCAATGGTTCCATACGTTGAGCAGGGGTTTACTGTATTGTCTACAATGCCAGACTACTACAAAGCATTTCTTGGTGGCGCTATAGCTGCTAGCTTTGGTATTAAAACCCTGTCTAACTGGGGTGGCAAATGAGAGCAGAACAGTTTTTCTTTGGTAATCCTTTTGAGTCAGAGTTTGACTTACCTCCCGGCTTTATGGGCGGCGTGGCTGTGCAAGAGGAACAAGAAGAAGAACAACAAGAAGAAACAACCCCTCCATTTACTTTACCCTCTGGTGATGGTCAGAGTAATTTAGATACCTTGAGGGATGCATTAGTTGGCTCTGGTTTGCTTTCAACAACTATAGATTTCGGTGGGCCAGCTTTAGCAGGAGCAGCCACAGGAATAGGAGCAGGCGGCACTCCAGTATTTAACTCTACTTTTAATGCGTTAACAAGCGCAGGGGCAACTGCCGCAGAAGCTACAGCAGCAGCCACAAAAGAAGCTATTGCAGCAGGAGAAGCTATTGCAGCAGGAGAAACTGCCGCCGCTGGTGGAGTTTTTGGCTTAGACCCTATAACTTCTGCTTATCTTTTGTACAACTTAGGCACAGCAGTAGGCGAAAACATATCAGGACAAACCAATCCTAATCGTTTTGAGCTAACAAGACTTCAAAACTATGATCCAAGGGGAGCTTACAAGTTTAAAGATAAAACTGTAGTACAGCGTAACGAAGCACTAAGAAACTTGGCTACACAGTTAATTGACTTAGGTTGGGACGCTGACAGGGGAATAGAGCAACAGCTTACTAGAGATAACGACCCTGTTAAAACACAGCAATTTTTAGAACTGGTAACTGCTGATCCTTTACTTACAAATTTTTACACAGACATGGGGTACTTAACTCCCTCTACAAACATACAAGCACCAGCAGTTGAACTTGATGCTGTCAATATTCCTGTTGATACTCCAGAAGTAGAAGAAAATATTGAAGAAGAAATAGCACCACCTGTAGTTACACAAGACACTGAAACAGGTGGTGGAGGCGGCAGTTCAGCAGAAGCACAAGCAGGCGCGTTTACACAGGAACAAGTAGACGCACAGATAGCTGAAGCAGTAGCAGGAGCAACCCAAGGTCTACTAACACAAGAACAAGCAGACGCAGCTACACAAGAAGCTATTGACAATCTTCCCGCAGACACTACAGAATACAGTCAAGAAGATTTAAATAAAGCAGTCTCCGACGCATTAGCAGACGCTCAACTAGACTCTGATGTTGCGTTAGCGGGAGCTTATCAGGTATTCCAAGACAACCTCCCTGAAGATACTACACAGTTTAACCAAGCAGACGTAGACAACTTTGTAAGGGAAGCACTAGAAGCTATACCTGAAGATGTAACACCTTTTAACCAACAAGACATTGACACAGCAGTACAATCAGCTATTGATTCTCTGCCTGAAGATACTACACAGTTTAACCAAAATGATGTAGACTCCGCTGTTAGAGAAGCGTTGGGAGAATTACAGTTAGATTTTTCAAAAGAGAAAACAGGTCTTGAGTCTACAATAGAAGGTTTACAATCTACTGTAGAACAAACAGAACAAGAACTTGCTGGCAGCGAACAAGAAGTTATAGACTTAACTAATTTAGTATCTAACTTACAAACTACTTCATCAGACTTAAAAACTACACTTGAGTCAACTCAAACTGCACTACAAGAACAACAGCAAGTAACACAAGCAAAAGAATCTGACATAGAAAACTTAACAACCTCAGTAAACACACTAACAGGTACTGTATCAGACTTAACAACTAAACTTACTGAAGTAACGGCAGCTAAAGAAAAAGCTATAGAAGACGGTAATCAAGCCTTAGCTGATGCTATGGAACAAGCAGAACAAACACTACAGACTACAAAAGCTGAAGCAGAAGAAACTCTACAGAATGCTGTGGCTGCTGGTGAAACTAAAGTAGCGGAAGCCGTAACAGCGGGACAAGCTGCTGTAGCTGACGCAGTGGCCGCAGGTGAAGCTGCAGCAGAGGCCGCAGAAGCCGCAGGAAAAGAAGAAGGTTTTGGAGAAGGCTTTGGTGAAGGCTTTGGTGAAGGTCAGGGCCAAGGGCGCGGAGAAGGCGCTGGTGCGGGTACAGGATTAGGTCTTGCTCTAGGGCTAGGCGCTGGCATGTTACAGCCTCAGTCAGTAACTAAGACAATGTTTGAAGACTTTGAGTTTGAAAAGAAATATGAAGCTCCAGAAATACTTGCAGGGCTGACAGGCTTGCCAGTATACCAAGCTCCTAAAATTGGGTTATTCCAAGGAATTGTTTAATGAGTACACAATACTTAACATTAGTAAACAGCGTGCTTAGACGCTTACGTGAAGACGAAGTGCCATCAGTAACTAATACAGCGTACTCTAAGATGGTAGGGGACTTTGTAAACGATGCAAAGAGACAAGTAGAGAACTCGCATGACTGGTCTGCTCTCAGAACTACAATAGTTGTAACTACTTCTTCAGGTACTTCAGAATATAGCTTAACGGGTGCTGGTGAGCGCATTAAAGTATACAGTGTTATTAACGACACTTCTAATTCTTTCCTCACTTATCAGACTCCCACATGGGTCAACAATGCCGTATATAATACTGGGGCCGTTAACAGTCAACCTTCTTACTTTACATACTCAGGAGTAGACAGTTCACAGGATACACAAGTTACACTTTACCCTACACCAGACGGTGTGTACTCTATACGTTTTGATTTGATAGCGAGGGAAAACGAACTAACAGCTAACACAGATACAACTGCGCTGCCTTCTAATCCTATTGTTCATGCAGCAGTTGCTCTCCTCGCAAGAGAAAGAGGAGAGACGGGCGGCACGACTGCACAAGATTACTTCCTCATTGCAGACCGTCATTTATCCGACGAAATTGCGTTAGACGCATATAAGAACCCTGAAGAATTTATTTACAGAGTTCCATAGTGGCCGAGCAACGTCAGAACATATACATTGGTGCGCCAGGGTTTCGTGGGTTAAACACTCAGGACTCTCCTGTGGGTCAAGACCCCTCTTTTGCTTCCATAGCACAGAACGCAGTCATTGACAAGTATGGGCGTATTGCGGCACGTAAAGGTATTAACAAGCTGACTAGCTCCGCAGCACCACTGGGTTCTAGTATTGGTGTAGAGACTATATTTGAGTATGTGGACTACAGTGGTGACAAGGTAATCTTCTCTACTGGTAACAGCAAGATATTCAAGGGCACCACCACACTAACCGACATTACTCCTAGCAGCTACACAGTGTCAGCAAACAACTGGAAGATTATAAACTTTGCTAATCACGCTTACTTTTTCCAGAAAGGGCAAGAGCCGTTAATTTACACTGATGAGTCTGGCTCTGGTGTACTTGAGAAGTTTAGTGACCATAGCCACGCCACAGGTACGCCACCGCAGGCTAACGAAGCATTAGCTGCCTTTGGTCGTGTATGGGCTGCTGACGTTACAGGAAACAAACACACGCTATACTGGTCAGACTCTTTAGTAGGCCATGCGTGGACAGGCGGTAGTTCAGGCAGCTTAGACGTTACTACAGTCTGGCCTACAGGACACGATGAGATTGTAGCACTAGCGGAGTTTAATCACTTCTTAGTTATCTTTGGTAAGCGTAGCATTCTATTATACCAAGGAGCTTCTTCACCGTCCAGTATGACACTATCTGATACTATCACTGGTATCGGATGTATAGCTAGAGACAGCGTACAGAGCAACGGCACAGACCTCATATTCTTGTCTAACTCAGGTTTACGTAGCTTAGGCAGGACTATACAAGAGAAGTCTAACCCTATTGGTAACGTATCTAAGAATGTACGTGACACTATGATGCTGGCTGTAAACACACAGACAGATAACATTAAGTCAGCCTACAGCCCAGAGGAAGCCTTCTATCTGTTGTTCTTACCTACTACTCTTGAGGTGTACTGCTTTGACATGAGAGGTACACTAGAGGACGGTAGCTACAGGGCGACTACGTGGCTGGGAAACGCACTTTTATGTGCGGAAAGGGCAGAGGACGGTACTCTGTACTTTGGTAACTCAGTGGGCGTAAACAAATACAGCGGTTACTTGGACGATACTGACACATACACATTCAAATACTTCACTAACCCACTGTCCTTTGGCGACCCATCCAGAGTTAAGCTGCTTAAAGAAATTAGCTTTACAGTCATCGGTGGCTCCGGTAGTGAGATAGTAGGCAACTGGGCTTACGACTATACGGAAGGTTATAATAAGCAAGCATTCACTGTTGCCACAAGCCTTATCGCAGAGTACGGAATATCTGAGTACAACGTAAGTACATCAGAGTATAGTGCTACGATTGTTATTGACGTTGCTAGACTAAAGGCAACAGGGTCGGGCAAAGTAGCAACCATAGGCATAGAAGCAACAATAGATCAGAGAGCCTTGTCAATACAAGAGCTAAATACTGAAGCAGTTATAGGTAGACTTATATAATGGCTGATTATACAAAAACAACTAACTTTGCATCTAAGGATTCCTTACCTTCAGGTAACGCTAACAAGATTGTCAAAGGCGCTGAGATTGATACAGAGTTTAATAACATTGCAACAGCGTTAGCAACTAAGGCAAATATAGCTAGCCCAGCGTTTACTGGTGTTGTTTCTATGGATTCGTTGGATATTGGCACTACAAGTATCGACTCATCAGGCCATACAATTATCCCCGCTGGGATAACTCTAGGCACTTCTGCCGGTACTTACGCAGCAGCGAATACGCTGGATGACTATGAAGAAGGTTCGTTTATTATGTATTTGCATGATGCCGCATCAGGAGGAAACCAATCATCAACTTCAGCAACAGCTTACTACACAAAAATAGGCAATCAAGTAACTGTTTATGTATATGGCGTTAATAATATTGATACAACTGGAATGACAGCCGGAAATTCTTTGTATTTTGCTTTGCCTTTTACTGCGTCTAGCGTTGGAAGGGCTGTTGGCTCTGTAATACATCATGGGTTTACTTATGATGGTGATTCAAACTATGAAGACATTAAGCCTTATGTTGCAACTGGTAGTGCTAGAGGTTTATTTGCAACTGTTGGTTATGGCAGAGCAGATTCTTCTGTAAAAGTGTCAGATGTTAGTAGTGGCGTTGATGATATTCATACGCTTACCTTAACTTATTTTGTATAACTTTTATCTCAACTGGATTTTTGAGACGGACTAAAGGAGAAAAAAATGGCATTAACAAAAAGCGTAACAGTAGACAAAGTAGAAGTAGTTACAGGACAAAATGAGGACGGCAATGACGTAACCTCTGTACAGGTACGGAATGCTACTAAGGTACTAGAGGATGGGGCTGTAATTTCACAGTCGTATAACCGTCATGTAATTCAGTCAGATGACGATTGGTCGTCTGAACCATCTAACGTGCAGGCCATCTGCAACGCAGTATTTGGAGATTAAAATAGCGTTATCCAAGAATCCAGTTCAAGCGAGGGGGATACCATGGACTTAATAGAATTATTTAACATTGCTACAGCGATAGTTACACTAGCAAGCGTAATCACCGCGCTGACCCCCACTCCGAAGGATGATGCGTGGGTCGGCAAGGCGTACAAGCTGCTTGAATATCTCGCTTTGGTAATCGGTAGATCGAAAGAATGACTAATCAAGAGCGTAATTTAGCCCTAGATGCTTTACAGCAAATCGCTAAGCATGAGAAAGAGTGCGGCGAAAGATGGGGTGAAGCTGTAGTAGAGTTAAGGGAATTGAAGAAAGTTGTTGACAGTCATGCAGCCAGGTGGGAAAGACTGTCATGGCTTGTTGTTACTGTGGTAGTTACAACAGCAGTAACAGTAATAACAAGTTTATTGATATAGAGAGAAAGAATAATGGCACACGAACCTTGGCACGTAGACGTAGGAGCTTTAAGTGGTTCTGGGTTAGGTGGTTTTCCAACTTTAACAACCACGGCGGCAGACTTTGTTCAAACAGGCGCTGGCTTAGACCCTAATTCCCCTTTGAGTGGTAACGTCGGGACAGCGGCTGCACAAAGCGGCAGCGGAGGAAACTTCTTTAGTAATATACTGTCTGGCTTAGGCAATATAAACCTTGGAGATTTAGCCTCGACAGGTTTGAACATTGCCGCTGTAACTGACGCAATGGGCAGACTTAGTGGCATAGGAGAAGGTTTAGCTGAAGGGGCTAGGCGAATAGGCAGCGAAGCACAAGAAGATAGCCAATTCCGGCCCTTTACTATAACCACAGGTTTTGGTGGCGTAAGGACAACACCTGAAGGTGGCTTTACAACTAAACTATCTCCGCAGCAGCAAGCTAGGCAAGATGCTCTCTCAGGCATTACAGGAGGGCTTCTAGGGGGCTTTACAGGTGCAGGGATACCAGATGTATCAGGTATACAGGAACAGGCGTTAGGCGGCGTTACAGGCGCTCTCACGGCTGCTCAGGCTCCTATGGCTACTAGAGAAGCTGATGTGTACGAGCGTATACGCGCTACACAGCGTCCTGAAGAACAAAGACGCCAGCTAGCACTACAAGAGCAGCTACAGGCACAGGGACGTACAGGATTGCGTACAGCACAGTTTGGCGGCTCTCCTGAGCAGTTAGCATTAGCACAGGCTCAAGAAGAAGCTAAGAACAGGGCAGCCCTATCAGCACTACAGCAAGCAGGTTCAGAGAGACAACAAGACCTAGCGGCTGCACAGGGCATGTTTGGTTTAGGTCAACAAGCTGCTGGTCTTCCTGCTCAACTACAGGCTGCACAGTTAGCTAATATCGGCGCAGGCTTAGGATTAGAGTACACACCAGAACAACAATTATTGGGAACATTAACTCCTGCTATAAGCCTGTCTGAACTTGCGGGTCTTGGGGCAAGACAAGGCGCAGGTTTTGCTACTGAAGCCGGTATGACGGGATTAGAAGCAATAGGGCAGACTGAACTTGCTAGAGCTAACTTACTTAGAGACCTTTATACTTCATTACTAAGTGTTGGTGGACAAGCGTCTTCTGCACAGGGAACGTCAGGGTTTCTTTCAGACATCTTTGGTGGAGAAACCCTTGGTGGTCTGTTTGATAAAATTTTAGGAAGGTAATAACTAATGGCAAGATTTAGTCCAGAGCTTTTAAGGTCTATAAGAGAATTTGGTTCTTCTCTGTCTGCTCCGCAAGCTAGTTCAGGTAGAATGCTTACTGGCGCTCAACCTACAACTCTTGGCGGTATACTGGCACGTAATGTTGGTGGCTTGATGGGTAGGGACATGAGGACTCC
>CAACVD010000725.1_pt1 | contig 15910 bp, 16 predicted proteins | sample 2381771 | NCBI WGS metagenome assembly CAACVD01 (sample SAMEA5211965, study PRJEB30684) | marine metagenome | biome: Marine; feature: Epipelagic; material: Water | collected 2015-10-15 | depth 15 m | reverse complement strand
ATGATCATTTTCAAAAAAGAATAAATTGTAATTTTTATTTTGGTAATGGATTAAAATCCGTTTCTTTTGATAAACATAAACACGATTACCCTGTTATTGTTAAAAATGTTTATGGTACTTCAAAATGGATAATTAATGAAAAAGAGGTTATTTTGAAGAATCAAGATGTAATTTGGTTTGATAAAAACACAGATCATCAAGTGATTGAAATAAGTAGTGCTAAATTATCTATAACGTGTAACATACAATAATGGCAAAGTTAGTTTTACAAAGATTTCCTGATCCAAGACCAGAATATGATGCGCAGCAGTCTGCTGAACTTATAAGACAGTTAGAAGAATTAATTCAACAGTTGAATACTCAATATACGCAAGATACTCAAGAAGAATCAACAAGAAGGGCATGGTATTTTAGTGGCTGACGTATTTAAAAGATTTATAGCAAATGTTACTACAACAGATTTAACAACGGTTTTTACAGTTCCAACTGCCAACGTAGCTGCCACACCTCCCGTCCCTGTATCTACTTTTATTGTTAAAACGATTAACACTCATAATTATGATGGATCCGCTGCAGTGACTGTAAATATGGACCATAATAATGGCAGTGCAGATTTTCAAATATTTCAAGTCGATGTATCTGCTAGTGATACTAATACAATATCTACTAGCATGGTGTATTCTGAGGGGGACTCTTTAAAAGTTCAAGCTAATGCTGCTTCAAGAGCTATGATTGAAGTATCTGTTCTAGAGATTAAACAACAACAATAATCCTATTGATTTCCTAGACTTATCCTATAAAACTGTAGTATGGCAAAAATCACAGACGAACCAAAGTTATTAAGATATGATATGTTAGATGGTAAAAAAATTCCTGTTTATAGTGCAAAAGTAGAAACTACTGTGACTAATACAAAAACAGGACAAGAGTATAATTCGCATGAAGAGTGTCAAGCAGACATAGACAATCCTGCTACTGATACTACAGAAGAAGACATAAGAAGAGATGTACATGTGACAGCACCTCAAGTTTTTGCAGGTGCTACAACCTTAGACGAATAAAAGAAGGAGAGAACTATGACGATAAAATGGTTTGAGATACCAGGATATTTCAATTACGTTGAACAATACGAAATGATTGCACATTATTTACCAGAGGGTGGTAGATTTGTTGAATTAGGCTGTCTACTAGGTAAAAGCACTAACTTTCTTGCATCACGGCTCAAGGAACAAAATAAAAAACTTGAATTTCATGTAGTAGATACTTTCGAAGGCACAGCAGGAGAGCATGATCACATGGATGAATTTTATGATAAATTTATAGAACACTGTGGTGATTACATTGATGAAGGTTGGATAACCAAAGTACATAGAGGTAGGACAGATGAAATTTATAAATTGTTTGAAGATGAGTATTTTGATGCAATTATGATAGATGCTGATCATAAATATGAAGCAGTAATGGAAGATGTCGCAAATTGGTTGCCTAAAATAAAAAAAACTGGAGTTGTATTTGGTGATGATTGGTTACTAGAATCTGTTAACAAAGGTGCTAGAGAAGGACTTAATAAATATTATAATCAAGTTCCTGTAAATTTATCTGTAGTACAAGGTTTTGTACAAACATGGATTCATACTTTAGATGACAAAGATATTGAAGGTCATAATAAGTGGCTTACTAAGATACCTTAATTTTTTTACCTTTTCTTACAATGTCTTTCGATAATTGCCAAGAATTAGGTATTACAGTTATCCTACCTGCAAATTCACCTGTTTCATCTCCAATCAAGACTATTTTTTCTTTGTCTGAGTAGAGTTCAAAACCCACGCTAGTGCATTTTGCTAATTGTGCTTTTGTAAAAATTTCTTTCCAATCAAACCAACCAGATCCCAAAGCATCATAAGCATCAACCCATTTTATTATAACTAAATCTAATTCTTCTATTGTAATTTTTTTAGGTATACGCATTGACATATTGCATATTACCACTTTTTTCACTATAAATATAGGTAGTATAAAAGGGCTTAAATTATGGCATTTGAATTCAGAGATATATTACCTGCAGTAGGAGCAGTTATTGGTTTTGGTATTGGTGGACCAGGGGGCGCGGCTCTCGGTTCAGGAATTGGTTCTTTAGCTAGAGGTGATGAAGCAGATCAGGCTCTCAAAAATGCTGCTCTAGGTTATGCAGGTGGTAAAGGTGTTCAATATATAGGTGGCACTCCAGGGGGTAGTAATTTTTTAGGAAGTATACCAGGTGGTGACTTTATTCAAGGTGGTATGGATAAGGATATCTTCGGTTCTACAATTAGTAAAGGTAAAGAATTGTTAGGAATGGGTGATCCTGCAGACGCGGCTATTAAAGCAGCACAAGAAAATGCAATCTTAAAACAAAAAATATTAGATTCAGGTTTATCTGAAGCAGATCAAGCATTTGCATTAGAAAGATTATCTAAAGATCAAGCAGAGGGAAGTAGCACAGAAGAGAGTTTATTTAATTTAAGAAATCTTTTAGGACTGACTGCCTTTTCAGGTATCTTTGGTAATGTTTTAGATCAAGATGATAAAGGAGAAGATACTAGTAAATATGTTGTCACTACTGATACTCCTTTAAAAGGTTTTGACAGCCCAACACAAATAAAAAAAGTTTCAGAATTTGCAGCTAACGGAGGTCTTATGTCATTAGCAAAAGGAGGCTTCCCTAGAAAAAATGGTAAGATTGAAGGTCCCGGCACAGAAACATCTGATGATATTCCTGCTATGCTGAGTGATGGAGAGTTTGTAGTCAATGCAAGAACTGTTCGTGGTATAGGTGAATCAATGGGTGGAAGTGGAAAAATGAACGCAAGAGAACGAGGCGCTGAATTTTTATATGGTGTTCAAGATAAGTTTGGAGGAAGAGCATAATGGCTACAGCAAATCAAGTTTCTATGGCGTTACCTCCTGAATATATACAACAAAGGACCCAAGAATTATTAAACACATATTTTGGTACACCTAACTTAGATCCTTCTGATCCTAATTATGTACCAGGATTAGTAACACAACCTCGAACTGTCCCTGCACAAGAAGCTGTAGCACTATCTGGTCCACAACAACAATTAATTCAAGCTGCAAATACTGCCGCCACTTCAATTACACCACAAAGTTTAGGTATAGGTTCTTTCGATCCTTTTTTACAACAAGCTTTAGCTCAAACACAACAAGGTCAACAAACGTTACAAGACGCTACAGGAATTTTTAATCCTAGTGATGCTACCTCAGGAGTGTCTGCATTTATGTCACCTTATCAACAAAACGTAACACAAGAAGCTCTTAAAGAAATAGATAGGCAAGGTGCTATCGCACAAAATCAAGCGGCAGCTAGTGCAATTGGTGCAGGTGCCTTCGGTGGTGGTCGTGAAGGTGTGCAAAGAGCAGAATTAGGCAGAAATATACAAGACATTAAATCAAAAAGAATTGCTGAGGATTTGCAATCAAATTATTTGCAAGCTTTATCTACTGCCCAGGCTGCACAAGAAGGTCAAAGACAAAGACAATTATATGCAGGATCACAAATGGGATCTATGGGGCAAAGAACAGCCGCTCTTGGACTATCTGGTCAACAAGCTACAGGTAGAGATATTGCAACTTTAAGTGGAATTGGTGCTATAGATGTAACACAAAGACAAGCAGAACAAGAAGCAATGCGTCAAAACATTTTAGCTGCACAAGAAGAACCTTTTTCAAGATTGAATTTTGGAGCAGGACTCTTAGCAGGCGTGCCTCAATCAACCACAACCCTGACTCAGGCTCAACAACCTAATCCTTATTTAACTGCTTTACAAACTGGAATCTTAGGACTGGGTGTTTTATCTGGTCAAGGTGGTAATTTAGGTAGTTTTTTAAGTTAGGTAATGAATGGCAACAATAGATAATTTAGAATTACAAAAACGTAAACTTTTTAACAACCTTACTCCTGATGAGTATCAGCAACTTGTCGATTATCAAAAAGAATTTACAGGTATTGAACCTCTTAATGTAAACAGAGGAGTAACGGCTGCAGATGTTTTAAGAGCAACTGGTCCTTTAAGTCAACCTGTAGCTCCAGGGTTAACAAATTCTGTTGCACAATTTAATGACTTCTTAGCTAACATATTAGGTGCAAAAACACAAAGAATTGCAACGGAAGAAGGCCTTGGTGCAGAACAAGATGCTGCCGCAAGAGCTGCAGTCGATGCATCATTAGCAAAGGTAGATCCAAGTGAAAAAGATAACTTTATAGAAGTTAATAATCAACTTGTTGACATAAGAACACTTGATGATGATGCTCCTAGGGTTATTGATTTTAGAGATAAAGAAACCGCTGAAAAGCAGACAATCAAGTTAACAGGTGGTGTTGAAATGACTATGGAACAATTCAATAGCTATAGTCAAGAAGATAAAAACAAACTCTTAGGTTTAAATACAGCTGCAGGTGAAACTTTTAAAGAAAGTTTTATTAAGGAAGATGGTTCTCTAGGAGCAATAATTGAAGATGCAAATGGTAATATTACTACAGTAGACTTTGATGTTGAATTGCAACCTAAAGCGAAAGATGATGGATCTACAGAAACAGAAAGACTCTTAGAAAGAAAAACAAATTTACAAGTCAAAAAATCAACTGAAGGATTAACTGATAAAGAAGAGTTTGAACTTGCAAACATAAATCAAGAATTAAGTAAAAGACCTTACGAAACACAAGCTGAAAAAAATTGGGGCACAGCAAGTCAAGAATTAATTCTAGACTTACCTAATAGAGAAAAGCTTCTTACTGATGTGGCAAGAGTAAGTAATTTATTGCAACAATCAGATACTAATACAGGTGTATTGACTCCTGCTCTTACTTTTGTACAAGAAATTTTTGAACCGTTTGGAGTTGATTTTAAAGGACTTACAGATCTAGTGGGTTTTGAAACATTAAACGCTGTGGAAGACTCTGCTCTTATAGATTCCATTTCATCTCAATTAGGAATAGCTGCATCTGAGCAATTAGCAGGACAGATATCTGAAAGAGAATTAGTCGCTTTATTTAACACAACAATAAGATTAGGTGCACCAAAAGAATTTAATGCAAAGTTTGCTGAAGGATTATTATATTTAGCCCAAAAATCTATTTATGCATCAGAAGCTGCTATAACAGCAAAAAGTGCACAAGAGTGGGCAGTTAAGATGCAAGAGTATCAAAAAACTAATCCACCACCTGCTTTCATGCAACCTATTTATGACTTTGAAGCTTTGGCTGATCTGGATATTGACGTAAACCTAAGACTTCCTCTTAAGGATAGTAATGAGTAATGGTAAGGTCATTAGATAGAATAGCTCAAGATGAACTCTTAGCTGAACAACAAGTAACAGATTTAAATATGGATGCTACTGGTCAAGGTAGCTTTGACGTTGCTAGTGTTAATCCTATAAATCCTGATTTTCAAATAGCTCAATTAAATAATCAAAAAGAACCTATCACAGTCGATAAAAAAACATTTTATTTACCTAAAGATACAGAACTAAGAAATAAAATATTAGATGCTAGAGATGATGTGAACACCATCATAAATGAAATGACTAAAGAAGAATTTTCTCAATCAGATATTATGAATTACATTGATATGTATCTCAAAGAAAATGAATTAACAAAAGATCAAATAAGTGGTAAATACCCTGATCCTGAAACAGATTTTATAATGGCATTAGGACAAGGATCTAATAAAAGACTTTTAGAAATAGCAGACAAGGTGATTGACTTTAGTTATATAACTTCTCCCTTAGGTTTTAGTGCCGAAAAAATACAACAATCAGTTAAACCTGATATTGATTTTGTACCTGCTAATGAAAAAGTAAAAAATAAACTACACGAAGTATTTGAATTTTTACATTTTATTGATCCATCATTTACTCCAGATACTTTTTCTGAGAGAGTTGCGGATAACATGGGTGGTTTCTTAATTGATTCTATTCCTATCACAGGTGCTATGACAAGACTGACGCAAGCCAACAAAGTTCAAATAAAAGATCCTGAAGTTCTTAAAGGAGTATTTTCTAAAGCTAAAAATAATTTAGGATTAATGTATAATCAAATAATTGATATTTATGATAATGCAAAAAAAACAGGTAATTTAGGTTCTGTTGTTGCAGATGACATACTTGCTGTAATGGGATTTTCTGCAGGAACAGATTTTGGAAAAAAGTTAGCCGAGGAAGCTACTGAGCCAGGCTTGATTGGAACACCATTAAACTTAGCAATTCAGACATTTTCTCCTTTTATAGGTGCAGGAGTAGGACTAGCAACAAAAAAATATTTATATGATGTTCCTGTAGCTACTTACAATGCTACAAAAAACTTTTTTAAAAATTATTCAGAATTTAATGCAGCTAACCCTGATCAAAGTCCTACTACAAATTTAGTGCAATTTTATAAAAACAAATATGATGCCTCAAAAGCAAAAGAAATTTCTGAAAGTATAAATACACAGATCAATCCTGAGGAGATAGCTAATAGAGAAAGAGCTTTAGAAATTGAAAATAATTTAAACAAAGTAGTTGTTCAGACAGTAGAAGAAGGACCTGATGGCAATCAAATTATAGTACAAAAGGAGCTTGATCTCAGAGCAGAAGGTCAACCAAGTTTAGATTTCACTTTGGCTCAAGCTTTAGAAAATCCAAATTTAGTGCAAACTCAAACAAAAATTGAATCTGATCTTATTAATAGTGGTTTTACTCTTTCTAACTTTGGTGGAAGAGGCAAAAAGAAAGAAGAAGTAAGCAAAGTAATTAAAGATTTAGCTCTTTCAAATTATAAAATTGTTAATGATGCCATACAAAGAGAGTTTCCAGATAAACAATTTGTTTACACAACAGTGACTGATGATAATGGAATTTCAAAAATTGTAGCTGTTGAACAAAAAGTAGGTAATTTTAATAGTTATTTTAATACAAACAACAGAGCGGGTGGTGTAGTTGATGAACAAATTGATGATCAATTAGCAAGTCAACAAAATATATTAACTCCAGGTGCCACAATTAAGACAGGGCAAAACGTATCTGAAACAGGTGCAGAAATTAGAACTAAATATGAAACACAAAAACAAGAACAATTGGATTTATTCGATAATAAATTAATACAATTAGTAGATGATTCTTTTGGTGGTCAATCTTTTGACATATCCGATTTTAAAGACACAGTTATAACAAAGGTAAAGAAAACAGACTTCGATAGAGATGTTGATATACCTGATCAGTTTTATCAAATAAGAGATTTAGGTAATGATTTTGTACCTATAATTAACAGTGCAGAAAGACAAATAAAACAAGCTTACAACACTTATTTAGACTCACCTACAACTGAAAACTATAAAAAATACATGGAAACCATGTATAAGGTTGAAAAAGAATTAAATTCAAAAATTAACGGACTCAACTCTAAGTTAACTAAACAAGTAGAATCTGGTGATAGAACTATTGCACCAAGATATGATATGGGTGAGATTAAGTTTACTTATCCAGAAGTTATTAAATTTGATAACAAAGGTAATGTCATCGCAGGAATTAATACCCCTGGCAAGTCTTTTATGGGTAGAGATATTTCAGACGGTAGCAATCCAGGTGTAGGACAGCCCGGAGCTGCAATAAAAGTTGATATAACAGAACCTACCTTAGAAGTATCTACCAAATCTCTTATTAATTTAAAACAATCTGTTTTGAGAGATATGAATGTAGCCTTAAGAAATCCAAGTGAAAATTCTGAATTGATTAAAAGACAAGCAATTATTTTAAAAGAAATAGATAAAGTAATTGATGATAATTTAGGTGGTGTTCAAGTATATGATGATTGGTTAAAACAAAAAACTCAAAACTACACAAACATTTATGAAAAAGGGCAAATATTAAAAATCACTACTCAAGATGGCACAGGACAGTACATAATTCCTGATGAGGCTGTAGGTAAAGCTTTCTTAAAAAATCCACAATCAATAGAAGAATTTTTTGGTGTATTTAGTGGAGATATAGCAGCCACAAAAGGTCTAGAGGATGCCTTCTATGATGACTTATTTAAAAAGATACTTAACAGTGATGGATTAATAGACATTAATAAGCTTAAAAATTATAGAAAGAATAATGCAGAAATAATAGCAAAGCTAGACGAGTATATACCCATATCTGATTCCTTAGATAGTCAAATAAAATTAGGTATCAATGCAGCTAATCGAATAAAGGTTTTAAATGATAGAAAAAAGTTTGCAGAATTTATTGAATTAGACAATTTTTTAGCTGACGGTGGACTCGGAACAAAACTTACTTTCAAAAATTCTGACGAAATGATTAAGGAAGCTTTAAAAGATCCTGAAGTCATGAAAGATATTGTAAAAACCTTTTCTAATATTAAAGGTGAAAACGAAAATATTTTATTATCAGCCTTTAAAAATAAATTATTCAATAAATTTGTACAAGCTTCTCAGTCTGAAAAACCTGTTTATCAAGGTGGTCAACCTAATACTTCAGGTATGTCAAAATTCTTATTTGATAATGAATCAGCTATTAAAGCTTATTATGAAGCCGTTGGTGATAAAGGTGGTTACACTAGATTATTAGATATAACCGAGGCAATGAGAAGGCTTAACTTAACAGGTTACCCTCAAAAAATGCCTTCTGTATTAGTAAACAAAACAGAACAAATATTTGGCACAGGTATACCACAAATTTTATCTCGTGTATTTGCCGTACAATCTGGAAGAACATCATCAAGGTTTGTAGGTGCTGAATTAGGTATGAGGTTTATGCAAAAGTTAAGCACTTCAGCTAGAGAAAAAGTAATAGCATCTGCTCTTTATAGTAAAGAAAATGCTGAGGCATTACTAAAAATGGTTAACGGAAGTGAGCTTAATGCTAAAGATCTAAGTGTTTTAAAAGGATTATTTGGTAAAGCATACGGACTTATAGGTACAACAATAGAGGGTGAAATGGAAGCTATTGAAAAGCAAGAGGTCCCTTTTGGATTTGATAAGATAGAGGTAGATACAACTTCTAGTCTTGACAAAGAGGGTCCTAGTGTTGCTCCCAAAATTTCTAAATTAAATATACCTAGTCCCTCTAATGCTAGTAGTTTAGCAGGGATAAATATGGCAGGTAATGTTACGCAAAATACTATACCTAATACTGCAGCCAGGGGACAAGCTGTGTTTGGTCAAAATGATCCCATCTTTGGTGGTATAGGAGCTGTTTAAAGAGTTCTTCTTACGTGATTAGGTAAAGTGCCATCAAGTTTAAATTGATGATAAGCTCCTTGCCAATCCTTTTTATACTCAGTCTGTAGCCATTGTTTGATGGCTGTATCGCTATTAGGTTCCAAGGTGAAAAAATTTGTTAATTTTTTTAAGATTTCCATGCCTAACTTATACAAGAAAAATTTTATTTAGGTCATGCTAATAATACAAATCAGATATGCTATACGATCCAATCCTTAAGATCTTCCCCTAAAACTTCGCTAGATATATTAATCTTCTTACGAAGGGATTTAATAATTTTCTCGTCTACAGTCTTAGGTGTTAATAAATCTATATAAGTTACCTTTTTCGTTTGACCAATTCTGTGGACTCTTTCTTCTGATTGTATTCTAATCTCTAGGTCATAAGAATTACTGAAATAGACAACTGTGTGAGATACAGTAAGTGTTAATCCATAACCTGCTGTACGAGGATTAGCTATAATATAACGCAACTCGCTTCCTGGCTCTTGGAACTCCGTAACAATATCCTGTCTGTCTTGATCTTTTGTATCTCCAAAGAAAGCTTTAATACTTTTAAAACCGTATTTCTCTCTAATTGTTTTTAAAATCTTTTTAATATCAAATCTATAGTTGGCCCAGATAACTACCTTTTGATCACCTGCTTCTTCTAATACATCTAACAAAGCAGAGTATCTATTATTTTCAAGTGGTATAGCTTCACCCTGAGGATTAAGAATAAACCCACAAACTATTTGATGTAGTTTAGTTATTTGAGATAAGACAGTAGTTACATTAATAACATCTGTTCCTATTATGGCCATAGCTTCTCGCTTCATCTCATCATAAGCTTTTGATTGTTCTTTGGATAAATCTACTAGCCTTGGTGTATAAACTTTATCTGGAAGATCTAAGCAATCTTTTTTTAATACACGAGAAGAAAATGTTTCTAATTTTTTATTAAGTTCTTCTAAATTTTTATAATCAACAATTTCTTGAAAGCTATGTGAAGAAGTATTTCTTTGTAATAAAACTGCATATCTAGATCTAAAAGCATAATAACTTTCAAAACCTAGTAGACCAGGATCTAAAAAATAACATTGTGAGAAAAGATCCAAAGGTGATTTAGTAACAGGAAGCCCTGATAAAATTCTTCTTTGTTTAGAATACTTCCTTAAAGATAAAATATTTTTTGTTTGTAATGCTTGTGGATTTTTAATTACTGTAGATTCATCAATGGCAAAAGCACATTCATTATGTTCTAAAACTTTTTTAGTAAAGTCTAATCCTTTTCTTGTTCTAAAAGCTTCTACATTAATTACAAAAAATTTAAGCTTCTTATTATTCTCAAATAACTTTCTTAATTGTTTTTTATTCTTTGCTGTGTTAGCTGAAGACCATGTAATTATTTCTTTATCTACATGATCTGGTACATGTTTTAATAATTCTAGTTGTGACCAATTTCGATACACGCCTTTCGGTGCAACGATCACGGCACAATTAATTTTATTTTCTTCATAAGAAATACAGATATCATCTATGCAAACCTTGGATTTACCTGTGCCCATTTCCATAAAAAAAGCATACGCATTTGTATTATAAGCTTTATTTATAGCGTCTTTTTGATGATCGTAAGGAAGAGTTTTAAATTTATATTCTTTTTGACTTGATAATTTCATTTTATCCCACTATATTATAATTCAAAGGAGATTTCAACATGGAAGACGATATTTTAAATCAACTCGAAGATGATTTGAAGGATTTTCATACAGATAAAGCAGACTTAGATAGTCTATCAAATTCTTGTAAAAGTCTAGTCAAATGGTTGGGTGTAGTTGAAGCAAAAGAAAATGAGTTAAAGGATGTAAAAGAGCAAGTTAGGAAATTACAAGAAGAAATAATTCCAGAAGCTATGCAACAACTTAATCTTGATCAACTTAAATTAGATAATGGAGTTAAAATATCCATTCTCGACAATGTGTATGCACATATTTCAGAAGCAAAAAAACCAGACGCTTATAATTGGCTAAGGGATAATGGCTTAGGTGCTATTATTAAAAATGAAATAGCCGTGCAATTTGACAAAACACAAGACTCTGATGCTATAGCTTTAAAAGACAGGCTATCTAACGAAGGATTACCTGTTACACATAAAGAATCTATACATCCAAGCACTTTAAAAAGTACGGTCAAAGAGTTAGTCAAAAAAGGTATCAATGTTCCCGAAGATACTTTTAATATTTTTATAGGGAAAAAAGCTAAAATACAAAGTTAGGGAGGTAATATGGCGAAAGCTAAACCAAAAAAGAAAGCAGTTGCGACTGCACAATCAACTGCGGTTGATACGATTAATGTAGGTTCTTTTTTAGAAGAGAACCAAGGTGACGGATCACAAAACATTAGCACTAATGATTTAGAGATACCAAGACTTAAATTATTTCATGGTAATGCAGAAGATGCACCTGAAGATGTAAGAAAAGCAGATATATATAATAGTATAACAAAACAAGTCTGGTCTAAAGATGAGGGTGTTAGAGTTATACCTTGTGCTTATGTTAAACAATTTACCCATTGGAAGGGTATCGAAGCAGGTGGAGGTTTTTTAGGATCTCATGATGCTTCTTCAGATATTCTAACCAAAACTAAAAAAGTAGAATCTAAGGATATGCTTGTTGAAGGTGGTGAATTGACAGATGAATACATAAGAACAGACGGAAACTTTTTTGTTCTTTATGAAGAATCTAAGAATGTTTGGAAACCTGCTCAATTGTCTTTGTATTCTACAAACTTTAAGAAAGCTAAGTTATGGAATACTATGATTAAATCACAAGTATTGCAGGGCAAAAAAGGTCCTTTCAATCCTCCGATGTATGCTTTTATCTACACTATAAAAGGTGTTCTTAAGAAAAAAGATGCTATGGCATGGGGTTTATGGGAGATCACAATTGATCAACAGGTTGATACAGCACAGACATTGCAAGACGCAAAAATGCTATCTCAATCAGTAATGACAGGTGACGTTGTTGTCAAAGCAGAGGCAGAAGAAGCTAGAGAAACTACTGCCACTGACGACACTGATATGATATAAAATTTTGTAAGGGGCGGGTTTTCCTCTCTTCTCTCCTTTCTACCGCCCCTTCAACTTTATGCTAGATAAATTCAAAAAAATATTCGAAGGTCAAAACCGTGCACACGGGATCTTTATTTCTTCGGGAGAGGTTTCTGACAAAAATAAAATAAAAGGTAGTGGTAAAGTAATACAAGAACCCATTACTGATTTACTTTGGAAGAAGCATTTAGAAGGAGAGGGTGCATCGCTAGGTGTCATACCTATCAATGATGATAGTCAATGTAAGTGGGGCTGTATTGATGTAGATACATATCCACTTGATCACAAAAAAATTGCTAAGGATATTAAAAGTAAAAAAATTCCTTTAGTAGTTTTTCGTAGTAAATCTGGCGGTGCACATTTATTTTTATTTGTAGAAAAGTTTATACCTGCAGTTACCATGAGAAAAAAACTCCAAGAGTTTGCTTCTAATTTGGGTTATGCTTCTTGTGAAATATTTCCAAAACAAATTGAAATTAAGGTAGATCGTGGAGATACAGGTAATTTTTTAAACCTGCCTTATTTTGCAGGTGAAAATTCAACTAGATATGCTTACGATAACAGTGGTAATGCATTAAAGGTTAGTGATTTTATAAAATATTATGATCAGGTTGTTGTTAAAGTAGAAGATTTTAAAAAACTAAAGGCAACAATTAAACAAAAAGAAAATCAAGAAATATCTGACGGGCCTCCTTGTATACAAACCATGATGAGTTTAGGTATACCAGAAGGTGGTAGAGATGAAGCACTCTATCAATATACAGTTTATGCAAAAAGAAAATGGGCTAATGAAAACGAATGGGCTTTAAAAGTTGATGAATTTAATCGTGACTATATGCAACCGCCCTTGAGTTCTGCTCAAGTTATGAAAACAATTAATCAGCATAAGAAACAAGATTATCAATATAAATGTAAAGTGCCTCCCATGTGTAATCACTGTAATTCTACAGAGTGTAGTATTAGAAAATTTGGTATTGGTGAGGACTACGCTTCTCAATTATCTGACTTGCGTAAATTTCAATCCGATCAATCTATATGGTTTATGAATATTGATGGCAAACCCATAGAATTAAATACAGACGAATTGTATTCACAAAGTTTATTTTTAAAAAGATGTATTGATGAAATAAATATTATTCCTTTTCCAGAACCCATGCCACAAAAGAAATGGATAAGACTTTTAAATGAATTGTTATCTAAAGTACAGGTTATTGAAATGCCTAGAGAGATTACAAAGGCAGGTCGTTTTGATTCTTTATTAAATGCTTTCTTAGATGAAACACCTACGGCAGACAGTCGTGAACAAATTAAATTGGGGAATGTTTTATATGAAAAAGACGAGAAAACAAATGTCATGAAAGCTTATTTTAAAATGGAATTTTTAATTAATTTTTTAGAAGAAAAGAAAAAGTTTAAAGGTATGACTACTACAGAAATGGCAGCACATATTAGGCTCAAACGTAGAGGTGGTGATCATCGTATTTCAATTAATAATAAAACAGAGTTTGTATGGACTGTACCACATGAGAGGACACACGAAACAAGCTACTCGGTTCCTGATATGGATGACGGATCGGATGCTTTAATTTGACACCTACTCCACAAACTCATCTTAAAGGTAATGTTAGTCATCAAAAAGCTATCTTATTCTTAGCAGAACAAGGTTTTATTGTATTTGATAACATTTATAAGAATGGGCCTGTTGATCTTATAGCTATGAAGGATAAAGAAATTGTTTTACTAGATGTAAAATCAGTTCAACGATATAGTCATGATGTCAAAACAAAAAAGTATAGAGGGAAGATGATTTATAGAATTAAAAGCCCTATACAAAAAGATTTAGGAGTAAAATTTCTTTACGTGACAGATGAAGGGGATTGTAAAATAGTATGAAAAAAAGAATACACATAAATCAACACAAGATTAGATCTAATAAAAAAAATGGAACTAATGAACCTGTCATTACCGTAAAAACTTCTAAGTCAAATGACTACGCACATGAAGTTGAAATAAAAGGTCCTTCTAAAATTATTTACAGCCCAGATAAACCTCTTTCCTGTGGGGCAAAAGTATGGATTGAAACAGAGGAAAAAATTGTATTGGATAATGGTTTATGTCTAGAAAAATAATTTTTGGTCCTCCAGGCACAGGTAAAACAACCAGATTATTAAAGATAGTAGAAGACGAATTAGGCAGAGGTGTACCACCTGATAGGATTGCTTATCTTGCCTTCACCCGTAAAGCAGCACAAGAAGCTGTGCAAAGAGCCTGTGCAAAATTTAAAATTGATAAAAAAGATTTGCCTTGGTTTCGAACCATTCACTCATTTGTATTTAAATCCATGAACTACTCACAAGATGAGATTATGAAACCTAAACACTATGCCGAGTTATCGGACATAATAAAAGTTCCCCTAGTAAGCGTGACATCAGCCAACGAGGTTGGTGTGTCTATCCATAACAATGAACATCTCCAAATCTACGACATATCACGTGCTAGGGGGACTACTTTAAAACAAGAATACAAGAAGTATGGTCAAATCGATGGTGGTTTTGAGAAGACTGAGTACATAACCAAGTCTTTAATAGAGTTTAAAAAGACAATGGAAGTAAGAGATTTTACGGATTTGTTAACTGATTTTTGTAAAGAGGGTAGTGTTCCTAATTTAGAAGTTGTTATTGTCGATGAAGCACAAGACATGTCTAATCTACAATGGAAAGTGATTGATAAGATCATGGCTCCCGCAGCACGGGTCTATTTAGCAGGAGATGATGATCAAGCTATCTTTGATTGGGCAGGTGCAGATCCTACACGATTAATAAATTCTAATGATTGGGAAAAAGAAGTATTACAACAATCTTATCGTATTCCTAAATCAGCACATGATATAGCAGATAGATTAATAACAAGAGTCAAACATCGGCAGCCTAAATCATGGAGGCCCAGAGATTATAAAGGTTTCTCCCGTAGCTACGCTTATAGATTATCCACAGACAGTTTTAATAAAGGTCAATGGATGATCTTAGCAAGAACTAATTATTTATTAGATCAAATAGAGCACGATCTCAAACAATACGGACATTATTTTTCTAGAGGTAATCAACCCTCTATTTCTACTAAACTTTCTCATGCGGTATCTTCTTGGAATAAATTAAGATTAAAACAAGAACTTACCTTAGATGATGTGAAAGCAATTTATTATTACATGACAATAGGACAAGGCGTACAGAGAGGATTTAAAGGTATGAACTTTCAAACAATGCCAGGGCAGACATTTACTTATGGTGAACTGAGAAGAGATTATGGTTTACTTGTAAAAAATACAGTTCCTTGGGAAAATGCATTAGATAAAGTATCTAGCTCTAGAGCTATTTATTTACGATCAATTATGAATAGGAATAAAAAAGAATTAACTAAAGAACCTAGAATAAAACTATCTACTATACATGGTGCTAAAGGGGGAGAAGCGGATCATGTTATGTTAATGACAGATCTTTCTCGTAAAGCGGATGATAGTTTTTTACGCAATCGTGATAGTGAGCGTAGAGTATTTTATGTCGGTG
>CAACVD010000724.1_pt1 | contig 15920 bp, 4 predicted proteins | sample 2381771 | NCBI WGS metagenome assembly CAACVD01 (sample SAMEA5211965, study PRJEB30684) | marine metagenome | biome: Marine; feature: Epipelagic; material: Water | collected 2015-10-15 | depth 15 m | reverse complement strand
AGCACTGGCAATGGCTATGGCACAAATTCAAAAAGAATGTGCCTTTGAACCTAAGAGCGAAAACATGAGATATAGTGCAGAAAGATTGATAGCAGTTTGGCCTAATAGATTTGGCTCAGCAACGGGTCGAAGAAAGGCTAGAGAACTAGCCGCGGCAGGGCCTGCGGCAATAGCAAATTCAGTTTATGGTAACAGAATGGGCAATGGTCCAGCAACTACTGGAGACGGATATAGATATAGAGGTAGAGGACTAATTCAAATCACAGGTAAAAGTAATTACAAGACATATGGTGGAAAAGCTGGTGTTGATATAATAAAGAATCCTGCACTTGCTAATGATCCTATAGGTGCAACAAAAATTGCTGTAGCATATCTAAAATCAAAAAGTGTATCTTGGGATAGTTTTAATTTTAACTCGTTAGGATCAGAGTTTCAAAAAGCAGTTGGATATGCCGGTGGACAAGCAAATACTAACAGTAGAATAAAACTAGGTAAAGGTTTTTACCAACGTATTTCCAACGGTGAATTAACACCATTAGCAAGTGTTACTCCACCAACACCAATAGATAACGGCAATGGAACATCAAAGGTACAATAATGCATGAATTTGTAATAATGAAAAATAACCAACTTTTAACATACACAAATTATGAGGATATTCCTCTAGACTTTGATCATGTTATAAAGTTTCGACCTCAAATTCCTGAAGGTCCTCACACAGAAGAACAACACGAAGAAATTGAACAATGGAATACAAAATTACAAAGATTAATGGAGATTGAACGTGCCAGCAGTTTGTAGAGGTGATAGCGTTGATGAAGATGTAGCACATTGCTCTACTCCTTTTAGAGATCAGTGTAGTGGTGATGTTTTTGTTAATGGGACAGGAGTATCTCGACAAGGCGATAATAACACAAGTCACGATGTTCCACCGGACCCGTGTGGCACACATGCACAGCCTATTACAACAGGTAGTACAGAAGTTTTTATAAATGGCAAAGGTTGCGGCCGTGTTGGAGATGCTATTACTAGTTGTACAAGCGTTTCAACAGGAAGCGAAACAGTTTTCGCTGGTCCTTAATGAAAGGTAAATATTAACATGGCAGACTTATATAAACAAATTAAAATTACTCCTAAAAGAGAGAAATCACCACCTATAAAACAGAAGGCTTATAGGGGGTTTAGCACAGTAAATCCTGAAAACAGTTCTTTTCAGCAGTATGATATATCTTTAATAAAACAAAATCTATTAAATCACCTTAACATAAGACAAGGTGAAAAGCTAAGTGATCCTACTTTTGGTTGTATTATTTGGGATGCCTTATACGAACCACTTACAACAAGATTGAAAGAAGCTATTACAACAAATGTTACAAATATAGTAAACTATGATCCAAGAACCCGTGCATCTGAGGTGCAAGTGTCTGAATACGAAAGTGGTTTACAAATTGAATGTACACTTTTATATTTAGACTACAATATAAGTGAAAATTTAAAAATGCAGTTTGACAAAAACATTGGGTTGACGTGATAGAATTAACTACTAGTATTATTGTTTATAATAAATACTGTAGCATTAAAAGAAGGATAATCAATGTCATCAACCGACAGACAAAATAGACTGCTACTAGCAGAAGATTGGCAAAAAGTATATCAGAGCTACCGTAATGCGGAGTTCCGTAGTTACGATTTTGACACACTTAGAAGGGCAATGATTACCTATCTAAGAAATAATTACCCTGAAGACTTTAACGACTATGTTGATACATCGGAATATCTTGCACTAATCGATATGATTGCCTTTTTAGGGCAAAATATTAGTTATAGAGTCGATCTTAATGCGAGAGAAAATTTCTTAGAACTTGCAGAACGTAGAGAATCAGTGCTACGTCTAGCACGTATGCTATCTTACAATCCAAGACGTAACCAAGCCGCTAATGGATTATTGAAATTTGAGAATGTAAGCACTACAGAAAATATTACAGATAGTAATGGAAATAATTTATCTGGCCAGACAATAAGCTGGAATGATCCTAGTAACTCAAATTGGGCAGAACAGTTTAGAAGAGTTTTAAATGCATCACTACCACAAAATGGGACTGTAGGAAAACCTATTAAATCAAAAGTTATAAATGGTGTGTTGACGCAACAGTATAGATTTAACAGTGGAGGAACAGATGTTCCTGTATTTGGTTTTACAAAAGCTGTTAACGGACTACCATCACAGTTTGAAATAGTATCAACAGGCATTGATGATGATATCAATACTATTAAAGAAGAAAATCCTGTACCTGGAACATCTCTAGCATTTTTATTTAGAGAAGACGGCAGAGGTTCAGGAAGTTCAAACACAGGATATTTTGTACATTTTAGACAAGGGCAACTAAAATCAAATTTATTTAATGTAGGCAATCCAAGTGCCAATCAAACCATTGCAGTTGAAGCACAAAATATAAACGACACTGATGTATGGTTATATTCATTAGATCAAAATGGAGTCGCAGATAGAATATGGACAAAAGTAAGTTCATTGGAAGGTAACAATGCAATTTACAATAGTGTGAACAAACGTATTAGAGATTTTTATGTAGTACAAACAAGAGCTGATGACGAAGTTAGTTTAGTTTTTGCTGACGGAACTTTTGGTAACCTACCAGGAGGAAGTTTTAGAGTATACTACAGAACAAGTGCTAATAGAGCTATGGTGATTAATCCAAACGAGTTGACTGGCATCACATTTGAACTTCCATATACAAGTAGAGCAGGGATAACAGAGACTTTAACAATCGGTGTTGAATTAAAGACACCAATCACTAATGCAACGACCAGTGAGTCAACTGCAAGTATTAGAACAAACGCACCACAGACATACTATACACAAAATAGAATGATCACTGGTGAAGACTATAATATTGTACCTCTAACAAGTAATCAAGAAATAATTAAAGTAAAATCAACTAATAGAACCACTAGTGGTATTAGTAGATATTTTGATTTAAAAGATGCAACTGGAAAATATTCAAGCACAAATTTATTTGGTTCTGATGGTATACTTTATAGAGAACCTTACGAAAGCAAAACGTCATTTACTTTTGCAACACAAACAGATATTGAAGGCGTAATAGAAAATAAAATTTTACCTATAATACAAAGTAGAGCTATAAGTAATTTCTATTTTGGTAATTACGCAAAAATTATTGTTAGCGACCTAAATGCAACTTGGAAACAATCTACAAAGACAACAAATAGTTCTACAGGACTGTTGAATAATATAAGTGACATCCCTTATCAAGTAGGAACATTTACAGGTGGTTCATTAAAATATGTTGAAGCAGGAGCATTGCTTAAATTTAAATCTCCAGCAGGATTTTACTTTATTGGTGAAGGTGAGTTGACTAGCAATAGTAAAGCTAAAGGTGCAAGTGATTACAAATGGGTGAAAGTAATTAGTGTAAACGGTGCAGGAACAAGTGTAGACAGTGTAACTGGACAAGGTCCAATTGTATTCAATGAAATACTACCTTCAAACAGTATACTAGAAGAAGTAAAACCAAAAATAGTCAAGGATATTTCAGATGATGTGAGATCACAGATAATTGATCAAGTATTTGCATATAAAACATTTGGTTTACGATATGACCAAGTAGGAAGAGCTTGGAGAGTAATTATTAACGAGAACTTAAACACAATTGATGTTTTTAGTAATGGTAAAACGGGTGATGTTACTAACAACCAATTAGACTCTAGTTGGATTATTTTATTCCAAACTAACGGAGAAAAATATACTATAACTAACAGAGGATTGCGTTATATATTCGAAAGCGATAAAGAATTAAGTTTTTACTTTGACGGACAAAATAAGATTTATGATTCACAGACAGGACAACTTGTAAAAGACAAAGTTGCAATTATGAATTTCAATACTAAACCAGATTCATTAGATGCATTTAATAATGATATTAATTGGGAAATAGTCAAAGAATTTAGAAACACTGACGGTTATGTTAATAGTAAAAAAGTTGAAGTTAGTTTCTTTGATTTAAACGAAGATGGTAGTGTTGACGATCCTGATATTTTTGATAATGTAGTTGATCCTTTAACAAATAGTTCTACAAAATATATTTTCTTAAAGAAAGTTTCATCGGATCAAGGATTTAGCAAATTTAATTATGATAGTAAGGGCAGTGAAATAAAAATTGTAAGCACAGAAATAGACATAGGTGCCTACAGTCAATACACAGCAGGACAAGTATTTTATATTATTGATAATGATAATTTTAAAATATTAAACAATGGTGTCTTAAGTGTTACAGCAGACTACAAAGCACATGTAGGAAGATCAGATCTAAAATTCCAATATGTACACAGTGCAGATGAAGGAAACAGAATTGATCCTAGTGCAAGTAATATTATTGATATTTACTTACTAACAAAAAAATATGATACAGATTTTAGAAGTTACATTAGAGGCGAAACAAATGATTTGCCTTTGCCTCCAAGCACTGATGAATTATTCCAAAATTATGGTACAAAAATTGGTTTATACAAATCAATTAGTGATGAAGTAATTTATCATCCTGTTGAATACAAACCATTATTCGGAACACATGCACAGGATAATTTACAAGCAACAATCAAGATTGTAAAAAATGGCGGCGAAGTAGTTAATAATAATCAATTAAAAACAAATGTTATTAATGCTGTAAACAGATTCTTTTCATTACAAAATTGGGACTTTGGAGAAACATTCCACTTTACTGAACTTGCAACTTATGTGATGAATCAAGTAGCACCAGATGTTGTAAATATTTTACTTGTACCAAAACAAGCTACACAAGGTTTTGGCAGTTTGTATGAAGTAAAATCAGAAAACAACGAAATCTTTATTAATGACGCAACAGTTGACGATGTAGAAATTATAGACTCGGTAACAGCATCAAGAATACAGGCTTCAGGAAATGTTATAACAGCAACAGGTACAACTAACACAGGTATAAGAAGTCAATCATTAACGACTTCAACTACAGCAAGCACAACGACTAGCACCGGAACAACTACAACTACTACAACAAGCAGTACTAGTAGTTCAGGTAGTTCAGGCGGTTCAGGTTCAAGCGGCGGAGGCGGAAGCTCCGGCGGCGGTGGAGGCTACGGGTACTAATGGCGCAAGATGAAAGTCCAATTCCAGTTCCAATAAATGGAAATCACAAAAGAAAAGCAACTGATCTATTACCAAGATACTTTAGAACTACTGCAAACAAGAAGTTTATAACAAGTACATTAGATCAATTAATGCAACCTGGCGTGATCGAAAAGGTTGACGGGTTCATAGGTAGAAAAGATGCTAAGGCATTTAAGGCATCCGATAATTATATTCCGGATGTTTCAGCAGATAGAGAAAATTATCAGCTAGAACCTGTAGCTATAATTACAGATAAACTTGGCAATACTACATTTTACAAAGATTATAGAGACTATGTAAATAGTTCTAAAATTAGAAATACAGACAATGCTGATCATAGTAAGTATAGTTCGCAAGAATACTACGCTTGGGATCCACACATCAATTGGGACAAGTTTGTTAACTTTAGAGAATATTATTGGCTTCCAGCAGGTCCTGACGAAATACCAGTGTATGGAACTGCAAGAGATATTATTAGCACATTTTCTGTAAAGCGTCAAGATAATGTTGATAATAACAGTTATATTTTTAGCGAAGAAAATAAAGTTAGTAATCCTACTTTAACATTATATAGAGGACAAACTTACAACTTTGATATTGATGCTACTGATATGCCTTTCAGTATTAGAACTAGCACAGATATTGATAATGATACAAATTTATATAATGTAGGTGTAAGTCAACAAAAGGTTGAGCAAGGTACAATAACTTGGAAAATTGATTTAGAATCTCCTGATACTTTATATTATACAAACGGAAATGATATAGAAGCTTCTGGTTTAATTATTATTAAAGATATTATTGATGCTACTGAACTTGACGTAGGTTCAGATATTGTAGGTAAAAAAACTTACACAATGCAAAATGGTTATGATTTAACTAATGGCATGAAAGTAAAGTTTTATGGGACAATTACACCTGCTAAGTATGGTGAAGGCAATTGGTATGTAGAAGGTGTTGGCGATTCAATAAAATTAATATCTGAGTCTGACCTTGTTATTACAGCTGATTATTTAACCGATATTTCTACAGAATTTGATGCACAAGGATTTTCTTCATTACCATTTGATGATGCTACTTCCTATGCTACATTAAAAGATTATATTGTCATAAACAGAGCGTCTAAAGACGGAAACCAATGGTCACGTTACAATAAATGGACACATAAAAGTGTAATTGAAAATATAGCACAAATTAATAATGTTCCTGTGGTTCTTGATCAAAATTACAGAGCTACAAGACCTATTATTGAGTTTGATGCAGGTTTAAAACTGTATAATTTTGGAACACAATCTAAAACATCAGTTGATCTTGTTGATACAGTTACCAAAGATGTATTTTCAGATATTGAAGGACAAGTAGGTTATTTTGTTGACGGTGTAGAATTAGTTAATGGTATGCGTGTTTTATTTACAGCAGATCCAGACAGTCTTGTTGCAGGAAAAATTTACGAAGTAAATTTTATAAGTCAAAACGGAAATTTACAACTTGCATTAAAAGAAACTACTGACGCGATTCCACAGACAAACGAAACTGTTTTGGTAAAGTCTGGTACAAACTATAAAGGAAAATTATTTTTTTATGATGGTACAACCTGGAAACAAACACAAGATAAAACAAAAGTAAACCAACAACCATTATTTGATTTATATAATGATGCAGGAACTCAGCTATCGACTTTAGAATCAAGTACATTTAGAGGAAACAAAATTTTTAGTTATAAAGTTGGTACAGGAGTTAACGATACAGAACTAGGATTTCCACTAAGTTATAGAACGATTGAAAACAGCGGTGATATTGTATTTGATTTCAATTTATTAGCAGACACTTATCAATATGACGAGTTGACAGATGTATTTACTGTAAGTACCGACACAGCGTTACTAAGAAAATATACAGATAGAACAAGTTTTACAAACGTATCAGGTTGGACAAAAGCTCCTACAAAGTCTACTCAACCTGTCGTAAAACAAGTAACAGTCGGTCAAAGAACTAATAACTTTATTGTAGATACGTATACTAACAGTGGCGACTTAAATGACCTTATAGTAAAAGTTTATGTAAACAATGAACGTAAGCGTGAAAACACACATTACACAATCAATAGAGTCAACGGGTATGCATACATAACTTTTATTGCAGAACTGAGCACTAACGATAAACTTGTTTTAAAGACAACTTCAAGTGCACCTAAGAGATCAGGTTTTTATGAATTTCCTATTAACTTTGAAAAGAATCCACAAAATGAAAATGTTACTACATTTACATTAGGAGAAGTATTAGATCATGTAGATAGTATAGTCGATAATGTAAATGGTTTTACAGGAGTCTTTCCCGGAGTAAGCAATCTAAGAGATATAGGTGACGCATCTAAGTACGGTTTGAAGTTTGTACAACATAGTGGACCTATAAATCTTGCATTGTTTAATTTAACAAATAAAGATTATGATGCTATTGAGGCACTTAAATATTCAGGATTTGAATACATCAAATTTAAAAGAGAATTTCTAAGAATCGCAAATGAACTAGGTTTTGAAGGTACAGACAAAATACATGTAGATAAAGTTTTATTTGAACTAAGTGCAGATAAAAATAATACAGATCCTTTTTATTTTAGTGATATGTTACCACAAGGTGGCGATACAAAAGTCACACATAACATAGAAGACTCTTCACAAACAATTTTTAGTTTAACAAGAGGCATTGATTTTACTACACTGTCTGATAAAGCAGTTTTAGTTTACTTAAACCAGAAACAATTAACTATTAACAAAGATTACACAATAAGCACTGACGGATTTTTAACATTATTAAATGCACCCACAGCAGGTGATGTTTTAGATGTTTATGAATATATTACCACAGACGGTTGTTGGATTCCGCCAACACCTACAAAGTTAGGTTTATATCCAAAATTTACTCCTGAGATATTTCTAGACGACACTTATCTAGACACTCCTACAGACTCAACAGGACCATGGAAAGTATATGGCAGAGACGAACAAACAACATTGTCTTACAAAGGAAAAGTTGGCTGGTTTTATCCGTTATTTACAGATGAACTATCCGCACAACAAGAAGATCTAAGAAACGGTGGAAGTGGTTCAGCACATACTCATGTATTTGCAGGTTCAAATACTTTATTTTACATGCCTAGCGGCAGTGGCGGAATGAATCATGCAACTAACGATACACAAGTAATTGACGAGTATCCAAATGCAAAAGCAATGCTACAAGGACATGACGGAAGTTTATGGAGATGTTTTGGTGACTTTAGAGATAATTTATTATTGGATTTTGAAAAAAGAATATACAATAATCTAAAAATGCCATATGATGAAAGTGTATTAGATATCGCTGATTATGTAAACAGCAAAAGCAGGAATACAAGTTTCACTAGGACACAAATTTCTAAAACAATGATTTCTGAATTCAATAGCTGGTTAGAAACTGTTGGCACTCCTGATTATGTAGCAAACAATTATTATAGAGTAGGAGATGGATTTACTTTTTATTACGGAGCGGCAAGTGATCCATATGGTAACCCACTTTCCGGATTTTGGAGATCAATTTACAAAGATTTTTATAACACTGACAGACCACACAGTCACCCCTGGGAAATTTTAGGATTCAAAGAGAAACCAGATTGGTTTGATGACGAATATGGTCCTGCTCCATATACTAGCAATAATTTATTATTATGGGAAGACTTGTCCAAGGGTATAGTTAGGGGTAAGTCAGGATCTAAGGTAACTTATAGAAATAAATTTAAGAACGAAGATATCTTTAGTTATATTCCAGTTGATGAAAATGGAAATCTTCTTCCTCCTAACCTAACAGGTTATTCTCAAGGTAATATAAGCACAACATATAATTATGAATTTAAATTTGGTGACGAAGCACCTGTAGAAACTGCATGGAGAAGAAGTTCTCATTATCCATTTAGTTTAATGATATCGTGGGCATTAAATCAACCAGCTCAGTTTTTTGGACTGGCATTTGACAGAAGCAGAATTACACGTAACGGTGCAGGACAATTAGTTTATAGAGATACAAGTAAACGTATTGAATTAAGTAAACTTAGATTTCCAAACAGTGCATCCGATTCTCAGAGAGTATATACAGCAGGAATACTAAACTATATCCAAGGATATCTTGCAGGTAATGAAACTTTAAGATTTAAAGAATACCAAGATAACATTACAAATTTACAAAACAAACTCGGAGCCAAGTTAGGTGGATTTACACAAAAACAAAAATTTAGATTAATTTTAGATTCAAGAACGCCAACTAATGAAGGTAACGTTTTTGTACCTGATGAAAACTATTCAATACATTTGACAAAAAGTATTCCTATTGATGTATTTTCTTACAGCGGAATGATAATTGAAATCACTCCTTCCGGATATACTGTCAAAGGATACGATAAAGATAATCCTGTTTTCAAGTATTATCCAGTGCGAAGAAAAAATAGTGACCAAACAATAAGTGTTGGCGGAATAAGTGAAAACTTTTTGACATGGACAGAAGGTAAAACATATGAGGCAGGACAGATAGTTGAACTATCTGATAATTATTATAGAGTAAAAATAAGCCATACGTCTGGTGAAGGATTTAATCAAGATAATTTTCAAAAACTTGCAGAACTTCCTGAAGAAGGAGGAGCAACAGCACAAATAGCAACAAACTTTGATACAACATTAGTAGAAATGCCATATGGAACTTTGTTGAGAGAAAAACAAGATGTTGTAGATTTAATGCTAGGTTACCAACATTACTTACAAAAAGTTGGATTTAGATTTGATAACTTTAATCAAGACATTGAAGAAATTGAAAATTGGCAATTAAGTGCAAAAGAATTTTTATTTTGGACAACTCAAAATTGGCAAGATGGAACTATACTTACTGTAAGTCCTAGTGCAAGACAAATAGAATTTTTTAGAAATAATGTTGTTGTAGACGATATATATGACAACTTTTATGATTATAGTTTATTGAAAGCTGACGGTAAAAGATTACTTGCAGATTTTGCGACTACTGAAAGAGATAATACAAACGAATTTGGTATCTATGTCAAAAACACAGAAGAAGGTATCTTCCATCTTAAAATTCCTGTAATCCAACATGAACATGCAGTTCTGATTGATAATAAAACTGTATTTGGAGATGTAATTTATAATAGACCTCAAGGATATAGACAAGAAAGAATTAAAGTTAAAGGATATAGATCAGATGAATGGAACGGTTCATATAACATTCCGGGATTTATTTATGATGATGCAGTGCCAACTGAATGGCAATCTTATCAAGATTATCCTATAGGAGCACTTGTAAAATATAAGCAATATTTTTATGTTGCACAAACAAAAGTTGTAGGCACAGAAAATTTTAACGATAAACTTTTTTTACGCTTAAATGAAAAACCAGAACAGCAATTACTTCCTAACTTTGATTATAAAGCAAAACAATTTGCTGACTTTTATGATTTAGATAGTGATAATTTTGATGTTGAACAACAAAAACTTGCACAACATCTTACAGGATATCAAAAACGCAAGTATTTAGAAAATATTATTAATGATGATGTAGCACAATATAAATTTTATCAAGGGGCAATACAAGATAAAGGAACAAAAAATGTTCTTACAAAGTTATTTGATAAACTAGGAAGTGCAACAAAAGATAGTTTAGAATTTTATGAAGAATGGGCAGTGCGTGTAGGACGTTACGGGGCAACAACAGGTGATGACCAATTTGATATTATATTTGATGAACAAAAATATAGACAAGAACCACAACAAGTACAACTTGTAGATGCAATAGATCCTACAGACACAAGTCTAATATACAAATTAGATAGAAATAATGTTTATGTCAAATCCGAAAATTATAATCATAAACCTTTACCTGTAAAATATTTTAATGATGACAATAGTTTTACTAAAACAGCCGGCTATGTAAATCCAAGTGATGTATCTTTATCATTATTAAATTATAATGACTTGCTTACACAATCTAACCTAGCAACAAACAGTTATGTTTGGACTGCTACAGATAAAACACAGCAGACATGGGGAGTATACAAACTTGTAGCTACAGATTTACGAATCACAGGCTTTACTGCTAGTAACGCAAATAAATTTACAATTACATGTGATAAGGTTGCTAACTTTGATACTGGTGATATTATTGGAATTAATGATATAGATGACGCAACTAATGGTTATTATAAAGTAGTAAGTTCATCTTTAAATGTAGTAACATTAGAATCTACTGAAGGTGAAGATATAAGTGAACCAGAAGCTGATGCTGAATTTAATGGTTATGTAACTGAGTTCAAAATAGCAAGATTGCCTTCATTGTCATTAGCTAATGACAGCTTAGGTGTAAGCAACATTAATAATACTATATGGGTTGATGATGACGATACAGGAAAATGGTTAACATTAAGCAATAGGCAAATATTTGAACTTAAACCTAATATTGTAAACACAGCCGCAGGTTTATTAGATTCTACTGAAAAAGATTTTGGTACAGCATTTAGTGTAACAAGTAATAATAATCGTATTGCAATTACTGCTCCTAAAGATTTAAACGGTAGTGTATACATTTTCCAAAGACCAAGTGATAATAACGAATTTGGTTTCTTGCAACAGATTGATGAGCAATTATTCTTGTTTGACTCTAACGGAGGATTTGGACAGAGTGTAGCAGTTAGCCCAGATGGAAAATATCTAGCAATAGGTTCTCCACATGCATCTAATGTAAAAAGTAAATTAAAAGGCGATTATAATAATAAGAATGCTTACAGTCAAGGTGATATAGTATTATATTCTGAACAATTATGGAGAGCAGATAGAAATATTGATGCAGATGCTACCCAAGTTTATAGTAATCATTCATCTAACGCTCAGTCAAAAGAAGATGAATACGATTCAACTTCACAATCATATCCGACTATTGAATACATTGTTCGTGGAGACTATACTTTAGGTGCTGATTCAGATACTGACCATATATTAATACGTGCAGAAAAAGAACAGTTTGAAGGAACTAAACCTGGCGACATTCTAACATTAAAATGGAACAAATATACTACTTCTTATCAAGCAGGTTTGTTACCATTTAACGGAGACAGCACATTAACTGAATCATTAATTAATGGTAATCATACTATTGTAAACAAAGTACAACACATAATTCATATTCAGAGTGCGTTAAGTGTACCTGATGCAGGTGCAGAAATAACAACCGATACTTGTAGAGCGACTATTGCATATCGTAGAACAAACGATGAAAATGAAATGACTGTTTATATTAAAGATGTAAATGGTGCATTCCAAGGTTCAGGAAAAATTTATGCAAATGGAATATTAATTGGTGATTACGAAGAGTCACTTAACATAACTGACAACTATCATTCAGGTTGGTGGTACGTATCGATAGGAAGCACATTTAGCTCAACAAACTTAACAGAAACAAATGCAAATTTAGTTATACAAGACATCACACCAGAGAATGAAATTGTAAACAATCCTTTCTTTAGTAATATTTTAGATACTAAGTTTGTTTCATCAGTAAGTAATCCTACAAAAGCATCTGAATTTGGTATACTATCACATACACAAGGTCAAAGTGATATACAAGTTTTAGATAGTAAATGGTGGATAAGAACACCACTGGATCACGGAAATAGTATTACACCAGGCGACAAAACAAGAGTTTGGATAAACACAATACGTGTGAATGGATTAGTACAAGATCCTAATGCTATTGGACTTACATCTAGCTATGTTAATGGCACAGAGCATACTGTCGCTGATGTATGGAACGGATACGTAGAGGTAAGATTAACAAATTTTGATCTTAACGGTGATCCTTTCATTCCAAATGTGGGAGACACACTTACTGATACAGCAACTGGTTCTACCGCAGAAATTGCATTTATTGAAAGAGCATTTGCTACTGCAAAAATTTATTTAAAAAATAGAAATGGGACCTGGGCTGTAGGTTCTGATTTTGGAGTGAATTCAAACGCAACATTTATTGAAAATGATTCTACAGTAAGAACTATTGGTCCTATTAATTCAGCTCACATGGAAAATTCTATTTCAGGACCTATTATTGTAGTAGAAAGCGGAACAAACATTCCAGTAGTAAATGGAAACAATTATCTACGTGATTTAGAATATTGGATTTATTCTTCTAATAACATTCAAGGTATTACGGATACTGCTAATCCGCCGTCTTCTATTAACTTAGATTGGAAAAGAGTTTATAATATTCCGGTAATTGCAGAAGGATATGGTACAGGACTTAATGAGCAAGGTACTTTTGCAATTTATGAAATGAAAGGCGTAACGTACCAGCTAATTAGTTATTACACAGTGCCTAATAGTGCAAATAATAGAAAGTTAGGTACAAAATTAAAATTTGTTCAGCCCGACTCGTCTAGTTATAAACTTTATGTACATGCTGAAGGAGACGGCACAGAATCTAACCAAGGAAGAGTATATTTTGTTAATAAGAATGCAACAGATGATTGGGCATTATCTGTACAACAAAATTATAGAGGAGACTTTAGAGTTTCAGCAACATATTTTGAAGGTGAATTTGTAAGATTTGGTGAAACAATTTACAAAGCAAATACTAATTTAATACCAGGCACTTTCAATGTTAATCAGTGGACTGCTCAAACAAGCGGATTAGATCTATTAGGTTATGTTCCTAATGATACTAATTTCTCACTAGTAGAAAGCACACTTGAGCAAGATAATTTAGAGGCATTTGGATCTGATTTCGATGTTAGCTCTAAAGGTGAAGTCTTAATTGCTAATTCAGTATATACGAGTGTATATGAAATAGAATCCGGCGGCGTTACTCTAGGACTAGATAGTAGTATAGCAAATAGAAAAGTAGTTGTATACAGATTAAACGGAACAAACTACGAATATTCACAAATACTTGAACCTTTTAACCAAACTGAAGACTATGGATCAACTATTGCAGTTTCAGAAGATGGTAAAAAAATAGCCGTTGGTGCGCCATTTAATAGTGATATAACAGATAACGGTGGTGCAGTTTATCTTTATATTCAAAAAGATGGTATGTTTGTGTATTCACAGACACTTCGTCCTATTGATAAATCTCCAAATGTGCAATTTGGAACAAAAATTGACTTTGATGGTAATACACTTGCAGTTGCATCACGCGGCGGCAGTATGATAAGTTCAACTACTTTTGATACATACAAATCTATCAAAGAAAATGAACAATATGTTTTAGATCCTAAATCGGGTGCGAATCCTATTGCAACATCGTTTGACAATAGCAGTACTAAATTCCAAACAGTTGATGTTGGAAGCGGCGTAGTAAGTTTATATGAAACAGTAAACGATACATTGTTATACAGTCAAAACTTTACATATGATTTAGATACACAAGATTTTGGTAACAGAATGCTTGTGAATAAAAATCATGTATACATTGGGTTACCAAAGCAACAAGTTCCAAACAGTAGTGTGTTAGACAAAGGTTTAGTTGCAGAATATAGGAAACCACAAGGACTTACATCTTGGTCTATTACAAGACAACCTATATTACCAGCAGATACTTCTAAGTTCAAAGGTGTATATCTTTATGATACCAAGACAAATGGTTTACTAACATATTTGGATTATATTGATCCGATACAAGGAAAAATTGCCGGACCAGCTGAACAAGAAATTTCATTTAAGACTAGTTATGACCCAGCAAGATATTCCACAACAACAGCAGATTCAAATATTGTAGCTCATCCTTTAGATTACACAAGTGATGAGTGGGTAGGAAAATTATGGTGGGATATTGATAGTGGTAAATTCATTAATCATCATCAAGGTGATATCACAGAAGCAACAGCAGATTTCAACAAATTATTCCCTGGCTCAACGGTTGAAGTTTGGGAATGGGTTGAATCAGAGTTGCTACCTAGTGAATGGGACGATCAATCAGATACAGATGCTGGAATAGCCGCAGGTATAAGTGGCACATCTAAATACGGAGATAGTGCATATACAGTACGCAGAAAATACGATACAGCATCACAAACATTTACAAATTATTATTACTATTGGGTGCTAGGAAAATCAACATTGCCTCCTGTAGAAAATAGGGAAACAACTTGTGCAGATGTTATAAGATATATTTCTGATCCTGAAACAACGGGTTATAGATTTGTAGCAATGCTAGGATCTAATAGATTTGCTTTATATAATTGTGCATCTTTCATAGAAGACAGAAGAACTGCAATTAGTTTTAATTGGTGGACAATTGATAATCAAGAACAACCAACTCATATACAATATCAACTTGTAAGTGATGGACTTGAAACAAGCGTGCCTAACAGAGAGATCGAGCAAAAATGGTTTGATAGTTTAGTAGGATTTGACAGTAATGACAGACCGGTTCCAGATATTAATTTACCTGTAAAAAGTCGTTATGGTGCATTGAATGAACCAAGACAAAGTTGGTTTGTAAATAGAACAGAAGCTCGTAAACAATTTGTTGAAAGAGTAAACAACACTCTAAGCAAAAACTTGGTTGTTGATGAATTTGATTTGTCAAAACTTACAGGTTTTGATCCACAGCCTACAACAGCAACAGGAATTTTTGATACTACATCAGACAGTTTTGGTGAAATTGGATTTGTAAGTGTTGCAAGAGTTAAACCTGCTAACCTTTCATTAGAGGTTGAAAA
>CAACVD010000723.1_pt1 | contig 15927 bp, 13 predicted proteins | sample 2381771 | NCBI WGS metagenome assembly CAACVD01 (sample SAMEA5211965, study PRJEB30684) | marine metagenome | biome: Marine; feature: Epipelagic; material: Water | collected 2015-10-15 | depth 15 m | reverse complement strand
GGCCGTCAAGATTAGAAGACATAGATTATTTAGTAGTTGCTGGTGGTGGAGGTGGTGGACAAGCTGTTCACCCAGGTAGTGCTGGAACTCAAGGTGGTGGTGGAGGTGGAGCTGGTGGTTATAGAGCATCAGGATATGGACCAAGTCCATTACAAGGTAGTGCTTTATCATTAGGTTTAGGAAGTTATACAGTAACAGTAGGAGGTGGTGGTGCTGGTGGAACAGGAGCTACTTGTCAACCAGGTAATGCAGGAACTACAGGAAGTAATTCAATTTTAGGAACAATAACATCTGCTGGTGGTGGCGGTGGAGCTGGTATAGATGCTGCTGGTGCTGCTGGAGGTTCTGGTGGTGGAGCAGGTACTGGTGGAACAGGTGGAGCTGGAGGAGCTGGTAATACACCTCCTACAGATCCTCCTCAAGGAAATGCTGGTGGAGCTAACCCAGGAAGTTCAGGTTTTCACGCTGGAGGTGGTGGTGGAGCAACCGCTGCAGGAACTGCAGGTGCAACTAGTGACGGATGTGGAGGTGCAGGTGCACCAAACGCAATTACAGGAACAGACACATCATACGCTGGTGGTGGAGGTGGTGGACCTCATCCAAATAATCCAGGATCAGGAGCTGGTGGAGCTGGTGGTGGAGGTGCAGGAGGTGCACCAGGAGCTAATCCTGGAGTCGCTGGAACTACAAACACTGGAGGTGGAGGTGGAGGAAACTCTATTCAAGGTGGAGCAGGGCCAACACAAACTACTGGTGGAGCAGGTGGTCCAGGTATTGTAATTGTAAGATCGCCAGCAGCATCAGGAATTTATTTAAGTGGAACACCAGGATGTGTAAGTACAACCAGTTTTATTGGAGATACATCTTATGATACAATAGCAAGTTTTACGGCATCAGGAACTTTAAATGTTGGCGAAACACCTTCTAGTGCGGTTACAGCAAACTATCTAATTGTTTCTGGTGGTGGATCAGGTGGATATGGAATGCAAGGTGGAACACCTCGAGGTGGTGGAGGTGGAGCTGGAGGATATAAAACTTCTTTTGGTTGTTGTACTAATTCAGCATTAAGTTTAGTAGCTGGAGTTTACCCAGTCACAATTGGTGGTGGTGGAGCTACTGGTGGATCTCAGCCTAATCCAGCAAACTCAGGTTCATCATCTAATTTTTCAAATTTAGCAACTACTGGTGGTGGAGGTGGTGGTCAAGGAAGTTGTGTTGGTGGAAGACCCGGAGGTTCTGGTGGAGGTGGAGCAGGTGGAACAGCACCTATTGTTGCTGCTGGAACAGGAAATGTTTTAAGTTATACAGTTGTTGAAGGAAACAGTGGAGGAGCAGGAGAAACTCGTCCAAGTAATGGATCAGGAGCAGGTGGTGGCGGTGGTGGAGCTAATGCAGCAGGATCAGCTGCTCCAGGATCTGATGGTGGAGCAGGTGGAGCAGGAAAACCAAATACTATTACAAATTCACCAGTTTCATATGCTGGTGGTGGCGGTGGTGGAGCTGAATCAGGAACAGGAGGAGCTGGCGGAGCCGGTGGTGGTGGAGCTGGAAGTCCAAGTTCTTGTGATTCAAATCCAGGAACAGCAGGTACTGCTAATACTGGTGGCGGTGGTGGAGGTGGATCATCTAGTGGTCCAGGTAGTAGTCCACCAAGTGCACAATCAGGTGGAGCAGGTGGATCAGGTATCGTTGTAGTACGTATACCAGGATCAACAACTGCAAGTGTTGCACCAGGAACTAATAGTATTGCAACATTACCAGCACCAGCTGGAGGATGTAAAGTAGCATCATTTACAGTAACTGGAACGTTGACAATTTCATAATAAATGTTACATTAAATTCATAAAGATATATGAACCTAACGAATTATTATTGGTATTTTCAATCAGCAATACCTCACAGAATCTGTGATGATATTTCTAAATACGGAAAACAACTTCAAGAACAAATGGCAGTCACTGGTGGTTATGGTGATAAAAAATTAAATCAAAAACAAATTAAAGATTTAAAAAAGAAAAGAGATTCTAATATTGTTTGGATGAATGATAGATGGATCTATAAAGAAATACAACCGTATATCCATAACGCAAATGCAAATGCAGGTTGGAATTTTGAATGGGATTTTAGTGAGTCTTGTCAATTTACAAAATATAGAAAAGGACAATACTATGATTGGCATTGTGATAGTTGGGATAAACCTTATATTAGAGAACATCCAAACGATCCATCGCATGGTAAGATTAGAAAATTATCTGTAACAGTAACATTATCAGACCCAAAGGATTACAAAGGTGGTGAGCTAGAGTTTGATTTTAGAAACATGGATCCAGATAAAAAACCTAATATTTTAAAATGCAAAGAAATATTACCTAAAGGATCTTTAGTTGTATTTCCTAGTTTTGTATGGCATAGAGTATGTCCAGTTAAAAGTGGAGAAAGAAACAGTTTAGTAATATGGAACTTAGGATATCCGTTTAAATAAAGGAGAAATATGAAAAAGAAAAAAGCTAAAGCTAGAAAACAAAAAATAAAAAAAGAGGTAATTGGTTATCCAACACAATTACACTTAGAACACTATTTTGCATCTCCTATATGGTTTGCAGATGAACCTAAGTTTGTAGATAGTTTAAACAAAGCATCAGATAAATATATTGAGGATGCTAAAAAAAATTTAAAACCAGTTATTGATAAACGTAATAAAAAGTTTGGTGACAAAGGTGATATGGGTCATGTATTTCACTCAACAACATTAGTTGGTGATCCTAACTTTAAAGAATTACAAAATTATATAGGTGCAACAGCATATAATTTATTAAATGAAATGGGTTTTGATATGTCAGGACACCGATTATTTACTACAGAAATGTGGGTACAAGAATTTGCTAAAAAAGGTGGTGGACATCATACATTACATACACATTGGAATGGTCATATATCAGGTTTTTATTTTTTAAAAGCAGATGAGTCTACATCATTACCAATGTTTGAAGATCCAAGACCAGGTAATGTTATGAATCTTTTACCAGAAAAAGATAAAACAAAAGTAACTTATGCAAGCTCACAAATTAATTATAAAGTTAAACCAGGTAGAATGATATTTTTTCCATCATATTTACCTCATCAGTACATTGTGGATATGGGCTACAGTCCATTTAGATTTATACATTGGAACTGCCAAGCAATACCAAAAGGAGTGTTAAATGTCGTTTAAAAAAAATAAATACACAGTCTTAAAACAAGCTATTTCACCAGAGCTAGCAGAGTTTGTTTACAAATACTTTTTAAATAAAAGAGAAGTTGCAAGATTTTTATTTGATCAAAAATACATATCACCATTTACAGAATATTTTGGTATATGGAACGATGAACAAGTTCCTAATACTTATTCACACTATTCTGATATTGCAATGGAAACTTTATTACAAGAAGTAAAACCTGTTATGGAAAAACATACTGGATTAAAATTAAGTCCCACGTATTCTTATGCTAGAATATATAAGAATGGAGATATATTAGCTAGACATAGTGATAGATATTCTTGTGAAATATCTACAACATTAAATTTAGGTGGTGACCCATGGCCAATATACTTAGATCCAACAGGTAGAAAAGGTCAGGCTGGTATTAAAATAGATCTTAAACCAGGTGACATGTTAATATATTCTGGTTGTGATCTTGAACATTGGCGAGAAGAATTTAAAGGTAAAGATTGTGGTCAAGTATTTTTACATTATAACAAAGCTAATTCTAAAACAGCAAAAGAAAATTATTTAGACAAAAGACCTTTACTAGGATTACCTGCGTGGTTTAAAGGTGTTAAGTTGACAAAATCTAAAAAATAGTCTATACATTAGACTTGCGAGGGGATGATCCACCACAGATTCCCCTTGCTTTAAACATATTGAAATCACACACAATTTGCTATAATACCTAATAAACAGGAATTTTATATGCTACAAAAAATAGGTTTTGCACCTGGAATCAATAAACAAATCACAGCCACTGGAGCAGAGAGTCAATGGATAGACTGTGATAATGTTAGATTTAGATATGGAATACCTGAAAAAATAGGTGGTTGGAAACAACTAGGAGACGATGCTCTCACTGGTGCAGGTAGAGGACTTCATCATTTTGTAAATAGTAAAGCCAGAAAATACGCTATTATTGGTACAAATAGAATTTTATATGCTTATTCTGGTGGTGTATTTTATGATATACATCCCATTAAAACTACAACAACACTTACTAGTGCGTTTAGCACAACCAACGGATCACAAACTGTTACAATAACTTTTAGTGGAGATCACGGTATATCTGAACAAGACATAATATTATTAGATAATTTTAGTGCAATAACTAATTCTGATTTTGCAGCTGCAGATTTTAATGATAAAAAATTTATGGTAACAACTGTGCCTACAAGCACAACTATTACAATCACCATGCCATCAAATGAGTCTGGATCTGGTGCAACAACATCTGGTGGTATTAGAGTACAACATTACTATCCAGTTGGACCAGCGGTGCAAGCAAAAGGTTTTGGTTGGTCTCTTGGATCTTGGGGTGGTGAAGTAGCTGGCGAACCCATAACTACATTATCTGGTGCAATAAACTCTTCAACAACAACTGGTATTATATTAGTAGATGTATCACAGTTTCCAGATACAGGAACAAACTTTATTAAAGTAGGAACAGAAGAGATATCCTACACAGGTATAAGCACATCTAATGAATTAACAGGTGTTACAAGAGAAGTTAGAGGAACAACCGCTGCATCACATGGTGCAGGAGATACAGTCACTAGCACAACTAATTTTGTTGCATGGGGTGAAGCTGCATCGGGTGATTTAGTATTAGAACCTGGTATGTGGTCATTAGATAATTTTGGTGACAAAGCAATATGTTTGATACATGATAGTGCTGTTTTTTCTTGGGACTCTGCAGCAACAAGTGCAGAAACAACAAGAGCTGCAATTATTACTGGAGCACCAACTGCATCAAGACATATGTTAGTATCTACTCCAGATAGACACTTAGTATTTTTTGGAACAGAAACAACGATTGGAACACCAACAACGCAAGATGATATGTTTATAAGATTTTCTGACCAAGAGGATATAAACACATATACTCCTACAGCAACTAATACAGCAGGGACACAGAGACTAGCTGACGGATCACAGATTAGAGGAGCGATCAGAGGTCGTGATGCAATCTATGTTTGGACTGATACAGCATTATTTACACAACGTTTTGTTGGTCAGCCATTTACTTTTGCTTTTGCACAAGTTGGAACTAACTGTGGCCTTACGGGTCAAAACGCATGTGTAGAAGTTGATGGTTCTGCGTATTGGATGTCAGAGAATGGTTTCTTTAGATATGCTGGTAAACTAGAGTCACTACCTTGTTTAGTAGAGGATTTTGTTTATGATAATATAAATTTACAATCTGGTAATCAGATGGTATCCGCAGGATTAAATAATTTATTTGGTGAAGTTATGTGGTTTTATCCAACAACAGGATCATCAGTGGTTAATAGAATGGTTTCATACAACTATTTTGATTCATCACCACAAAGACCAGTGTGGACCGTAGGATCATTAGCTAGAACTATGTGGGAAGACTCCGCAGTATTTGGTAGTCCACATGCATTAGAATACACTGCAGGTAATGATTCATCTTTTGATGTTGTAGGAAACACAGAAGGTAGAACAATATACTATGAACACGAAACAGGGACAGATCAAGTTCAAGGTGGAACTACAACAGCAATTGTTGCTAGTATAGAATCAGGAGATTTTGATATAAGTCAGAGAAGAGCTTTAGGAGGTCAATCAACAGGTATGCCAGATCTTAGGGGAGATGGTGAGTTTATAATGAAGATAAGAAGATTTATACCTGATTTTATATCACAGACTGGTGATACACAAATTACATTACAATTAAGAGATTTTCCAAATGATACTCAGGCTAGCTCATCACTTGGACCATTTACTGTAACATCATCTACAAAAAAAGTAGATACACGTGCAAGAGCTAGAGCTATTGCATTAAAAATAGCAAATACATCCACTAATCAAAGTTGGAGACTTGGAACTTTTAGGTTAGATATACAACCGGACGGTAGACGATAATGAGTATATTAGATACATTAGCATCAAGAGCATTTCCAGAAGGAGACTTTCAAAATATAAGAGCAAACGCTCCTAATCAAATGAGTTACAATATTGATGCAACGAGAGATCTTGTTAAAAATCAACCTTTTAATCCTTTAGCGCCTGCAATGGCAGCTACTTTTAGTTTACCTTACGATACTATTCAAGGAATAGGAAGAGCGTTTCAAAATGTTAAATCAGAGCCAGGAATTTTAGATTATGATAATATACCAAACGATATTACATTTGCAGATATAGGTAAATCAATTGCTGCAGAAAATCCAATTGATAGTTTGCTAGGCAGAACATATGGAGCAACTTTAGGACTTGGAGATAAGTTAACATCAATGGGAAAAACAATTGGCGATGCTATTATTAGTCCAGCTTATGCACCTGAATTAGATGATATAGAAGATATAATAGAAGCTAGAAAAAATAGACAAGTTTTAGACAGGGTAGGTTTATTATCTTTAGATGATGCAGGGCTTACAATAGACCCTTATGAAACGTTTGCACAAAAAGCTAAACCAGGATTTAATTTACCTTTTGCAAAACAGTTAGGCTCAACAGCTTTAGGTATAATAACAGGAAATCCTTTTATTGGATTACTAGCCCGAGGTTTAGGAGCATTAGCAGGTAGAGGAGGATTAACAGGAGTAAAAGGTGGTGCTGATTTAAGAGGAGACACAGGTTTTGATACGTTTAGAAGATCAACTAGTCTTGCAGATTTTTTTCAAAGACAAAGAGATAAAAAAGCAAGAGAAGAAGCTGCAAGAAGAGGTGAATTAAAAGAATTACAAAGAAGAATTGATAAAGGAGATTTTGGTGGTAGCGATCCCGATGATGCACCAGGTGGAGCGGCATCAAATCAAGATGCACAAAGAGGTGGTCAATATGGCTAAAATAGTGCAAATATTAACAAGACCAAGTAGTGAATATGATTTATCTACAGCAGAAGCACAGGTAAGAGACCTTGATGCGATTGTAGAAAAATTAAATACAACGTTTCAAGAAGAATTAAAAGAGGAGGTAGAAGCATTTAACTTCTTTCTACAATAATGGCTAATAGTTTTATAAATAAAAAAGCAGATTTAACGACAACAGATCTTACTACACTATATACAGTGCCTAGTTTTAAAACCGCTGTTGTTAAATCATTGTTAGTATCTGAGGACGCTGGATCAGGGACCACAATAACAGTAACATTAGTTGATGCTAGTAGTAATATATTTAGTTTATTTAAAACTAAAACCATATCAGGTAATGCTACAACAGAACTTTTAACTCAACCTCTTGTAATGGAAGAGAGTGAGGTGCTTAAAGTACAAGCTGGTGACGCGAATGAGCTGCACGTCATAGCTTCTATATTAGAAATACAGCCAAGAGAGGTAACAACATAGTGAAAGACATACCAACAATAGAACCAAAAGAGATTATAACAACAATAACAAATATGAAGACAGGCGAGGTATACAAAGACGATTCTGAGTGGAAAGCTAAAGGAATTGCAGAATCTGACATAAGAAAAGATGTCAGAGTTATCATGCCTAGCCTTGATTTATTTGGAGAAACAAAATAGAATAGTACGATGGCAATATCTAGAATGCAACAACCCAGACAGATGTACGGACTCGGAAGCTTTGTTAAAAAAGCTGTAGGTAAGGTAACTAAACCTTTTACAAAGGTAGCTAAAAAATTAGTACCAAAAGAAATAGCAGGTATTATGAGAACTGCTGCACCTTTCTTACCACCAGGGTATAGAGAAGCAGCATACCTATTAGGTACAGCAAAACAGACTGGTAGAATCAGTCCTATAGATTTAGCATTAGTATCTGCGCCTTATATTAATAAAGCATTAGGTTCACAAAAATCTTTAGATCTTATGGACAGGAAAGGTTTATTTGCTGAAAAACTACCTGGAGCAAATGAATTTTTATTTGGTGCGGGGCCAGAACAAATAGCTGGAGCTGAAAATATAAGAGGATTTACGGTGCCTGGAACTGCTGCTGGTCAAACTATTACAAGACCTGCAACCGAAGGTATATTAGGAACAGGTGGTAAGATGTTTCAGTTTGGTGGTGAACAAGGAGTTATGGATCAAATTAAAGGTTTTAGAGATCAAACTAAATTAGGTGATTTATTATTAGGTGGCAAAAAAGCAGGAACATTTAGTAAATCTAAAATAGCAGGACTAGGTATTGGAACACTATCATTAATACAAAATTCAAAAACACCAGAAGAAGCAGGAACTGCATTAGCAACTGCTACAGGAAACTCTGACGATTATGACAGAGGCTATCAATTATTTTCATCATTACCACAAGGAATATTTGACGTACCAGAACGATTTAGATTAAATTCAGCAGATGGTGGTATAATGAGAACTAACTATGCAAAAGGTAGTGATGATGACAAACCAGTATTACCAGAAGATCCAACAAAACCAATAAATCCTTTTGGACCAAAACCAATCAAACCATTAGGAGATATGAAAATGGCTGAGTTTTCTCTACAAGATTACATGGACGAGTTTGAAAGAGTCTTTCCCGACATGATAGAAAAACGAGGAACTCAAGAATATATGGATATGTTAGAAGATTATTTTAGAGGACTAGCAGCTAAAGACAAAGAAGGTATTATGATGGCTAAAGAAGGTGGCAGAGCAAACTTGGCTCTTGGAACAAAACCTACGCCTGAAGAAAGTGGTCTAGGAGGGCTTCCAATCGAGGCAGATATGAGGTATACAGGAGGTTTCATGCCATACGGTGCAAAAGAAAAAGCCGATGACGTGCCTGCTAGATTAAGCAAAAACGAATTTGTATTTACTGCCGATGCTGTAAGAGCAGCGGGTGGTGGTAGTGTTAATAAAGGTGCTAAAAAAATGTACGCTACAATGAAACAATTAGAAAAAAAACCTGAAGCAAAAGGAATGACTGCATAATGGCTGAACAAATTACACAAACAACAATACAACAAGCACCAGATTATTTAAAACCTGGTATAGAAAGATTTTTAGAAGGTGCTACTGCACAAGCTGGCCAAGCACTAGATACATCTCAGTTTGCTCCATCAGTCGTAGGACTTGGAGCATTACAGCAACAAGCACAACAACAAGCAGCAACACAAGCTGGTCTTGGCACATTACAATTTGATCCTACAACAGGAGCAGTATCTGGTGTTCAAGGTACAGGTGTTGCAGGATTTCAACCGTTTTTAACAGACGCACAAACTACTTTAGGTGGTGTTCAACCTTTTATTACAGCTGCGGGACAAAATTTTCAAACACAACAAGGACTAACCGGTCCAACCGCATTTCAAGCTTTTGAATCTCCATATCAAACAGCAGTTAGAGATGCTACACTTGCACAATTTGATGAACAAGCACAAGCAAGAAGACAAGGAATTAGAGATCAAGCAACTGCGTTAGGAGCTTTGGGTGCAGGTAGAACAGGTGTTCAATTATCAGAGTATGATAGAAAATCAGACATGGACAGAGCTTTATTACAAGCACAATTAAACCAGGCAGGATTCACACAAGCTAATCAATTAGCTGCACAAGCATTTGCTCAACAAGGTCAGTTAGGTGCTCAACAAGGTCAACTTGCAGGATTACAATCAGGACTTGCTAATCAACAACTTGGTTTTGCAACAACACAACCACAATTAGCAGCTGGTGCAATTGGTATGTCACAAGGTCTAGGACAATCAGATCTAGCATACAGACAAGCTGTACAAGATGCACAACAAGGTGCAAATAGATTAGCAGCATTTGAACCAGTTGATAGACTTGCAAGATTTGGACAAGGATTAACTGGAGTAGGTGGTATGTTAGGATCAGTACAAACTCAAACAGGACCAGCAGCACCGCAACAAAGTCCATTAGCAGGAGCATTACAAGCAGGAATAGGAGCATTTAGTTTAGGTAAACTATTTGGATAGATATGAATTATAAAGTTATGCAAAGACCTATGTTTAAGATGGGGGGCAAAGCTGCCTCTCAAGGCACGGGTATTACATCAGGTTTAGATGAGAAAGTAAACATGTCAGGTGGTAGAGCAAACTATGCTAACGGACCAAGAACTCGTCAAGATTTTTTAGATAGCGCTTTTGACAAACTAGCAAGAAGAGATGAAGCATTAGCAAACATGGATAATTTTATAAATCTACAGGCGTTAGGCAGAGCTAGTCAAGTTTTAGGTGGCGTTGAATCTAACAATCCTTTAGATATTATTACGGCTCTTGCAACTCAAGGGACTGAAATAGCTTTACCTGCATTATCGGCAAAGAAAAAATTAGATCTTAAAAGAACCGATCCAACAACAGATCTTGCATTTGCTAAAGCGTTAAAAGAATCAGGCGGTTTTGGTGAAAAAGTCTATGATAAAAAGAAAAGAGATCTAGCTGCAATTAATGCAGCAATAGATAAAGTTAGAAAAGACAACCCAAGCGCAGATATAAGTGCATTAGAAGAACAAAAGTTATTAATATTTAGTGGGTTTGATACAGAGCAAAGTATAAAAGCAGGTATAATTGATTCATACTTTAAAGAAAATGAAACTATGCCAAGTCAAGATTATGTAAACAAGATGTATCAAAAAAGATTACAGGCTTTAGGTAACGCTGAGGGCGGTATGCCAAATAGAGTTAACAGAGCTATGGGTACACCTACGATGGGCGAACAACCAATGGCAAACCCTATGGCTGTTGAAAGAAAAGATGTGGCTATGGAAACACAAGGTCAAGAAAATGATGCATACGCTATGTTAAGAGCTAGATTACCACAAGAAATACCAGACGATGTTGTAAAACTAATTGCATATAACAAAGAAGCTTTTGCAGACTTTGCAAGTATTAAAAACCAAGAAGACGTAACATCGTTCAATCAGAAATATAATGTCTCAATGAACATTGATGTGTCTACCGTATAAGGAGGCCAATGGACGAGAGTAAAAAACCACAGATACGACCTTTCTTACAAGGAGCTTTAGACAAAGATCCATTAGATAGAAGTTTTTTAGAAAAACTAGCAGTAGGAATATACGGACCAGGTATCGAAGCAAGAGAGGACGCTAACAAACCCTCTGCAGTATTAGATGATGCCTATAGTGATTTTGTATTAGAATTACCAGGTGAAGTACAGGCTGATGTTGATAGATATCTAAACATATTTAGAAACGATCCCACACCTGTAATACAATTTTTAGATGAATATAAAAAAGAAGGTTATTCTGAATACTTTAAAGACAGTAAAAATTTTACAGACATAGCAGACAAAAAAGATCTTGGTAGATTTGCAGATTTTAATTTTTTAGGTAAGGGTTCATACGATGCTTTATACAGAAAAGATGAAGCAGGTGATAAAGCACGACAGAAAGTCATGGAGTCTAAACTCACTCAGGCAGTTATCGGTCCGGGTCAAGGTCTATACACAACAGTAAGAGGTACAGCAGAAACAATATCTGCATTATCAGATCTATATCTTGATACAGAAACATTAGATAATGTACAAAAAGCTTTACCTGAAATGTCTCTTGACGATATCTATGGTGAAGATGCAGGTGGTGTTGCAAAATTTACTTCATTACTAACACAATATGGTACAGGGTTTGCTGTTGCACAGAAGATAGCAAAAAAATTATTTGGTAATGTAGCTAAAACAAAACTTGCACAAAAAGCTGCGGCTGTTGCAGCCACAAACAAAGCAGCTAACTACGGAGTTAATCTTGCAAAGTATGGTGGTTATTGGGTATTGCCTGCATTTGCAGCTGATACAACTGTATCTGCCACAGGACAAAAATCTGTTGGGGAAATATTTGGAGATGAGAGTGGTAATTTTTTAGAAAGAGCCTTAGCCAATACTAAATTAGAAAGTTTAGAAGGTATTACAAATCCTCAAGAATACGCAGCTGCTGTATTAAGAAACAAATTAAAGTTTGGTACGGAAGGCACAGCATTTTTAGGTGCACTTAAACTAGTAGGTCCATCTGTAAAAACATTATCTACAGGATCGGGTGTTATATTATCTAATGTAGTTGACCCTGCATTAACTGGTATGACAAAAGTTTTAGCTAGTGAAAGATCTGGCATACCAAAATTATTTAGAGGTGTATCTAATCTTGCTGATAAAGCGTTAACAAAATCAGGCATCCCTAAAGCGGATCTTTGGAAATACTCTGAGTATGGTGCAAGTGTAAAATCCTCTATATTAAGAGGTATAGATCAATTCTCACAGAATTTTAAATCAGGTGGACCTTTTGACGTGCAGACTAGAAATGAACTTAAAAAATTAGATGGATTAAATAAATCTGCAAAAAAATCTACAGATATATTTTTAAAAGATTTAGATAGATCAATGTACAAACTAGCAGATGCTGGGTTTAATGATATATTATTTAATACAAATACAGCTAATCAGGCACTTAGATATTGGTCTGATGTATTGGAATATATGCGTGGTAATACAAAATTAAATAAATTACCAGAATCTTTACAATCATCCTCTTTTGCAGTCAGAAAATTAATTGATGACTATACTAGAGAGCTATCACCAATATTAAAAACTATGAATGTAAAAGATGATATCATAAAAAACATGGGTAGATATCTGCACCAGGGTTACGAGATATTTAAAAATAATAGATATAGAGCACCAAAAGAAGAATACAATGCTGCAATAGATTATTTTACAAAACTACAAAAATCATTTAACAAAAACATATCACCATCCGATGCAAAAATAGAAGCAACAGCAATGGTAAATAGAATACTTACAATAGGTAGAACTGAAGGGTCAACACCTGCAAAAAGATTAAAAGATATTGCAAATGCGTCACAAGAATTAAAAATACCTAAAACTACATTTAATAAATTTTTTAGTGATGAACAACATTTACCAGATGCTATAGCTAAATTATTAGGTAGAGTTGATGATCCAAAACAGATTATTATGGACACTATTGTTGAGATGGCACATACGGCAAATAGTTTCAAGGCTTATAGAGAGATAGCTGAATTTGGTATAGATAATTTTATATTTAGAAACAGAAAACAATACATTGATTTTGCAAAGAAAAATGGAATTTCATCTCCAAGAGATTTAGTAGAAATAAAAGTAGCTAGACCATACAATCTAGATCTACAAAAAATATTTAAGACTGGTAAAGAACCTATGTTGACTCTACCAGAGATAGCAAAGGCCATGAGTGATAATACACTAATCATGGACCAATTATTAAAATTACCTTTTATGAAATCTGCACTTGCAATCAAAGCAGGTATACAGATGAACAAGACAGTATTATCTTTGATGACACAGATGCGTAACATAACTACGGCTGCCATGTTTGCAACCGCAAACGGACATGTGGGATCAGGTGCATCGGTTGCGGATAATTTTAGAATTTTGTTTGATGATCTTGTTGGTAAAACAAAAGATCCTAAAAAATTAAAAGAAGTTTTAGAAGAAGCATTAGATAATGGTGCGATAGACTCTTCTACAATCGCACAAGAATTAGAACAGATGATACCAGAACTTATGGGTGGGTCTAAAATACCCACAGGCATAAAAGATGGAAAATTAACAGCAACTACAATACTTCAAGGAGGGACCTCTGATAATGTGTTTGCGCATTTATTCTCAAACAAGGGTGCTATGGGTAGGGTTGTTGGAAAATCTATGGAGGCGTATCAATTAGGTGATAATCTGTGGAAACTTTTTGGTTATAACTATGTGAAATCTCAAATGAAACCAGCACTTAGAAATTTAGATGATGTTAAAAAATATTTTAGACAAGTATACAAATATGATTTTAAACCTGTGAGAGCAGACGGAACTAAAAAATCTTTAGATGATGCTATTAAAGAAATATCTGGTATTGAGATAAGAGATACATATCCTAATTACTCGATGATACCAACATTTGTGCAAAACGTTAGAAAGTTTCCATTTGCAGGAAACTTCGTTGCGTTCGTATCAGAAATGTACAGAAACTCATTTAATATTGTTAGAGGCGGTATGCGTAAGATGCAGTCTGATAATCCATACATAAGACAGATAGGTGCAAGACAATTAATAGGTTGGACAACAACTGTTGGAATTGCAACACCTGTTGTTATGGACACAGCACAAACAATGACGGGTATTACAAAAGAAATGTATCAAGCATATAAAGATAGGTTTGCACCAACTTTTGAAAAAGCATCTGATCTCATACCTGTTACACAACAGAAAGAAGATAGATCATGGAAAGCAAGTAATTTTTCATATCTTGTGCCGTATGCTGATGTGGCTGGTCCAGTTAAAGCTGCAATACAAAGATTTAGACAAGGAAAAGACACAGATCAGGACACTACAGATTTATTTGCGGCGTCAGCAAGAGCTTTTGTAATAAGATCATTAGAACCTTTTTTAGCACCATCTATTATGGCAGAGACAGCAGCAGAATTAATACCTAGTAAAGGAATATTTAGAAATAAAAATGGTGGTGTTATTGCAGACATAAAAAACGATCCTGATTGGTTTTCTAAAATTATGTACCACGCATATAGAAAAGTTACACCTACAACTATAAGAAGTGCTGAAGAGATTGGACAGGCAATAGGACAGGATCTATCTAAATCTGCAATTAAAAGAGATCTATTTGATACTGTTTTAAAAGTATTTACAGGATTTAGTATAACTAAACAGGACCCGTATACATCAATGAGATTTAAACTTGGTACATATTCAGGATTACTATCTGATGCAAGAGGTGCATTTACTAGAGATATTAACAATGCAACAAAACTACAAAGAGATGCAAGATTACTTTTAAGAGGTTTAGATGCAGAAACTCTTGTTAATGAATATGATAAATTACAATCAAATAATTATAGAATTTTATCTGAGGTATATAAAGATGTGCAAGCTTTACGTACATTAAATTTTACTGAAAAAGAAATAAAAGATATATTAACGGGTAGAAGAGCTTTATCAGATAAAGATGTTAGAAATGTAATGACAGGATTTTATAATGCAGAGAACTTACCAAACTTTAAAAAAGATTCTGCAATAAGAAATACAATTAAAAATATAAACAGAGAACTTGAAACAGATTATAAAATAAATGATTTTGTTAACAAACAAAAATTAAATGAAATAAGAAATAAATATAAAAATATACCATTAGGTTTATCTGATGAAGATAGAGAAGAATTTTTAAGGTCTACAATTGAAAGAAAATTAGATATTAAAGAACCTAAATTAGAAGAACGATTAAGATTACGAGAAAGTCAAGATCAAAGTAGTTTACCACAACCAGTTACACCAGCTGCACCTTTCTTACCAGATCCACAAATAGCTAATATGTTTGCGGCTAATATAAACCCAACATCAAGCTTGACACAGACAGAGTCTGCATTACTATCACCGGAGGAACAAATAATTGCAATGAGGTTAAAAACATAATGGCAATAGAACCAAAAAATACTAGAGAACACATTTTATCTTTGTACGGACACATATCAGGTGTTAAGAAAAATTTAAAACATGTACATGAAGACGTCGAGAAGTTGGGCGGTAAGATAGATAAGGTCTATTGGGTTCTCTTAGCGGCAGCGGGATCTGCAGCACTCTTTGCAATAGGTATATTATTAAACTAATGGAACTTACACGTAATTTTACTCTTTCAGAGCTAACCAAATCAGATACTGCAATACGTAAAGGTATCAACAATAATCCTAATCCAGAACAAATAGAAAAATTAAAAACACTTTGTGAAAAAATTTTACAGCC
>CAACVD010000722.1_pt1 | contig 15958 bp, 21 predicted proteins | sample 2381771 | NCBI WGS metagenome assembly CAACVD01 (sample SAMEA5211965, study PRJEB30684) | marine metagenome | biome: Marine; feature: Epipelagic; material: Water | collected 2015-10-15 | depth 15 m | reverse complement strand
AGAGAAAAGTATATTAAGCAATTTTTGAAGATAGTGAATTGGGATTATTGTAATCAGCAATTAATGCAATAATCTCTTGCTTCATATAGTTAACCCTGATTGGGTAAAACTTATTTTCTTTATCCTTATAGAATATAACACACCCAGTGCACTTTTTACCTGAACTTTTTTCATGTAAATAAGCATATAACGATAATTGCAAGCCGTATGTATTAAACTCACACACACTTAAATGATCTACCGGTTTAAGCATAAATTCATTGTAAGGTGAATAAAAGTTAAAAGCTTTATTAGTTTTAAAATCTCCTACTATAAAATTGGTTTTATTTTCATAAATTAAGTCTGCAGTACCAGCAATAAAATTATCTAAATCGTGTAATTTTTCTTCACATAGGAGAGTTTTGAAATTTTTAAAAATACCTTTCCATTTATCAAATGATGTATATAAAGATTCATATTCCTCTTCTTTTATACCCTTGGTGAGGTAATCTTCCATTACCTTGTGAATATTTGTACCGTAATCACAAGCTCTATTTTTTTCATTCTCCCACATTTCTAATACAAACTCAACATCTAATCCTTCTCTATTAGCTACACGAGTTGCATTTTCCATTTTATCAAATGGTTTTTTATATTTACCTATTAAGGTGGTTGCTGATATTAATTCTCTACCAGTTTTACTACATTTATAAGTATGCGTTTTTTCGTCAAAAGTAATCACATATTAATTATAATAACAAAACTTGATATATCAAATTTTTATTATAAAATATATTATATGAGAATAGCAATTAGTGGGACAGCAAATTTAGGTAAAAGCACTTTAGTACAAGATTTTTTACAAGAGTGGGATATGTATGGTAGAGAAGTAAAAACATATAGAGATGTTTTAAATGAAAAACAGTTACCTCATAGTAAGAAAACGACTAAAGAATCGCAAAAAGCTATTTTAGACTATATGGTAGAAACTTTAAAAGAGTTTAAAAAAGGGGATAAAGTTATTTTTGATAGGTGTCCTTTAGATAATTTAGTTTACTCGATGTGGGCAATGAGTCAAGAAGATAGTGATATTGATGAAGACTTTATTGATGAGTGTATACCTATTGTTAGAGAAGCATTAACAAATTTAGATATCATCTTTTTTATACCTATAACTAAATTTAATAAAATTGATATTGAAGATAATGGTTTAAGGGAAACAGATAAACAATATATAAAAGAAATAGATAGTTTTTTTAAAGTATTACAAAGACATTATCATGAACACCCACAAGATAATCCTTTCTTTCCAAGAGAAGATTCTCCAGCATTAATTGAAGTGTTTGGTTCTAAAGAAGAACGTATGAATATGATTAAATTATATATTGATGCTGAAGGTGATTTAATCGGTGGGGATGGTAGTTCAGATATCTTTAATCCTGAAAATTTAGATGTAATGGAAAAGCTTTTAGAGTCTCAAGGCTTAGCTAAAAAAGAAGAAGAAGAATTTAAAGAGCAGTTAGAAAAGATCAAAGAAATGAATGATCTAACTAACCGATAACAGTTACTGATTGGTTACCAGTATCGAATACTTCTTCTAAAGTGATATAACTAATACCAGTACCTTTTTGCGTATTATTTGCTGTACCGCGGTTAAAGAAAACTCTTTCACCACTTTTCAATCTAAAACTTACCTTAACATATACTGTATTATTTGCACCAACTGCACCGGGTTTGTATAAAATTTCATATGTTTCTGACGTTGGGTTTGTTAAATTACTAGTACCATCTGCAACAACAAATGTACCTTTTAAATTTGAACCTGGAGTTGCAGATTGATATTTAGTTGCATCAATTTCAGTATATACTGAATCATCTGTTGAATCTTGAAAAACAAAAGATGCCCCTATGGCTGAACTTAAACTACAAGTTAAACCGGTTTGTATCCTAATAAAAGAATTAGGTCGGGATAAAGTTAAACTACCTTTAAGGGGTATATTATTAACTTCTACATCAACTAAAGTATTATCTTGACCTAATTTAAAGTTGGTAGAACCGTTGCCCTGTCTTAAAATAGATTGTGAATAAGCAGGTACATTTGATGAAAGAGAAACGATATCGGTGGAATTTTTTGTTATAGTTGATCCAAATGTTGTATTGTTTAAACCAACAACAAAATTACTGAATAATAAAGTATTGGTTGCATTAGGCGTTTGAACTAATAATAAATCATCATTATTGATTTCGGTAATTTGAGATAATTGTTTAATACTTATTTCTGTTGACATATTAATTATTTATTATATAATATATATAATGTCAAAAATTGGAATAGGTGTAATTACATGTAATAGAAAAAAATTTTTTACTAAGTGCATTAAAAGTATAAAAAAAGAATGGTATGATGAAATAGTTGCTATTAATGATGGAGGTTTAACATTGAGACACCCAACAATGAATATTATTAATAATCCTAAAAATTTAGGTGTCGGTAAAACAAAAAATAAAGCTTTAAAATATCTTTTAGAAAAAAATTGCGAACATATTTTTTTAGTTGAAGATGATGTCGTTTTTAAAAAAAATGCCTTTAAAAAATATATTGAAGCAAGTGAAAAAACCAAAGTAAAACATTTTAATTATTGTTTACATGGTCATGATAATAAAAGAAATGGTGAAAAACCTAATCCTAGAATTTTATTTGAAATAAAAGGTATTAGAATCGCATTATATTTTAATGTTTATGGTGCATGTAGTTATTATCATAAATCAGTGTTAGATAATATCGGATTAATGGATGAAGAATATTATAATGCAATGGAGCATGTGGACCATACAATGGAAGCAATTGAAAAAGGTTATCACCCACCTTTTAGATGGTTTATTGATATTGAAAATAGTAATGAATATTTAGAAGATCAAGACCAAAATCATAATGAATCCACTATACGTAAAGGTGATTGGCTTAAACATTTTAATGAAGGAGTTGAACGTTTTAAAAATAAATGGAATATTAATGTAACTGACCCATATCAACATTATGAGTCATTAGAATCAGTAAAAAATTATTTCAAAAAATTATGAAAATAGGGGTAGGTATAACAACATATAATGCAGAGCATTATTTTAAAGATCTTTATGAATCTTTACCGTTAGATAAAATAGATGAATTAGTTGTAGTTAACGGGGGAGAAGAATATAAAGGTAATTATGACAAGGCTCATTGGATACAACATAAAAAAAATTGTTATCCATCGATGTGTAGAAATGATAATTTAAGATTTTTACAAGAAAGAGATTGTGATTACTATATTACTTTAGAAGATGATATGATAATTAAAGATCCTGATATATTTGAAAAATATATGGAAGCAGCTGAAAAGAGTAAAATCGGTTATTTTTGTTTTGCAAGTACAAGTTGGGGTTCTGGTGAACCTGGTAATAGGACACCTGAATTAGAATTGCAATATAGTAAAGACATATCCATTTGTTTATACCCTAATATGTGTAATGAATTTACTTTTAAAACTAAAGAATGTTTGAATGATACTGGTCTATATGACCATAATTTTAGATATATATTTGACGTTGAAAACGTTTACAGGATATCACAAAGTAAACATATACCAGCATTTTGGTATTTTCCTGATATAAAAAATTCAGATGATTTAATTATGAATCACCCTGAAACGGAAACAAGAATAAATGAAGGTGGTGCAAGAGATAAAAAATTAGCAGGTGAATATAAAATGTTTTTGGATAAACATAATGATAATATACAAACAATTCCAAGAATTACAAAACAAGAAGTTAAACAAATAATTTATGAAAATAGCAATAGGAATTAATAGTTTTAAAAAAGAAAAGGATCTTACTAAAAGAGAAAAACTATGTTTAGAATCTTTACGTAAATGTAAAGATAAAAATTCAAATGTTACTCTATATAATATAATAAATGATAATGATGATTTAAATTATGAAAATTTTAAAACAATAAAAATTCCTCAAACAAAAAAATACCCGTTAGTTAATGATTTAATTAATGCTTTATCTAAAACCGATAACGATTTAATAGTATTTTTGAATAATGATATTATCTTAAATAATACCTTTTTTAAACAAATAGAAGATAATATAGAAACATACCCTGCCAGTAGGGGTCATTTGTATGAACTAGAAAACTTAAATGATGATTTAAAAATTGAATCCTATAGTGTACACGGATTCGATTTATTTGCATTTAAAAATAAATGGTGGAAAGAAAATAAAAATATTTTTCCATATGTTTATTTGGGTAAACCATATTGGGATACGTTATTTTTTATAAAATGTGTATTAAACAGTAATTATAAAATTTTAAATAAACAACCGCCAGTTATATTTCATATTGAACATGAATCTAATAGTTGCCATGATGATAATAAAGACGAATTCACACAAAATAATGAACAAATTGCTGGTATGGATAAAGATATGTCAAAGTGGTGGTATTTTGTACAAAACGTTCTGTTAAGAAGAAGAGATAGTAGCAGTGGTATAAAATGGTGGACACCTTTAAATAATGAATTAGAATTAGAAAAACAAATATTCAAAAATGAAAATTAAAGCATATACATTATTCACACCATCTCATGAAAAATTTTTAAAAGGTTATCTTTTGGATTCATTTAAATTTAATCCAAATTTGGAATTAACTATTATAAAAAAACCTCAATTATGCGAAACAGCAGAATTTGGTACAGATGGTTGGAACGCAACTATGAAATATAAAGCACAATGCTTTTATGATAATTTAAAAAAATGTAATGATGATGAAATTTTTATGTTTATAGATCCTGATATTGTAATATATAAAGATTTTACAGATGATATTATAGAAAGGATGAAAGATAAAGACGCTATTTTTCAAAACGACGGTCCGGGTGGTGTAAATACAGGATTTTTTGCAGTAAGAAATAATAAAATAACAAGAGCATTTTTTAACACAGTATTAGGTAATTTAGAAAAATTTGAAGAAGAACAACGAACCACTAACTACTTATTAAGAAATTTACACATGTTTCCTTCTATACAAATAAAATGGGGTATTTTACCTAATGAATATTGGACTTATGGTCATATTGCAGGCCAACCAGACGGTAAAGGTGGTCTTAAAGGTCATTGGTTTAATACAGATGATAATTTTCCGTATCCTGAAAATATTTTTATACACCATGGTAATTGGACCAGAACTAAAGATGATAAGTACAAAATTTTAGATAATGTAAGAAAGAGAATAAATGGAAGTTAATTTTAAAAATTTAAGAGTACCTGCAGATTACCCGACGTATCCCCCGTATCATAATGGTGATTATTTAGAAGAATATTTTTTTAAATTTTATTTAAAAAATATAAAAGAATTTGATAAAACTGGTTATATTTACATTCCAATATTTTGGACCAATGTATATTTAACAAATAAAAATGCTCATTTATTACAACCTTATCTAAATTATCTTCCAAAAGATAAAAAATATTTTACTGTATCGCAACATGATGATGCAGTAAAAGAAAAACTTCCTGAAGGTACTTTAAGTTTTGAAGCAGGTGGAAATAGTAATGGTATACCAATTCCTTTAATATGTAGTCCGTTAGATAAAGAGGTTATAAAAGAAACAAAAAAAGATATCTTTTGTTCATTTGTTGGTTCAATATCAAATAATGCATCATCGAGAGTAAAATTATATCAAACGTATATGAATGATAAAGATTTTTATTTTAATCAACCAAGACAATGGACTGCACATGTACCGCAAAATAATTTTCAAGAATTTATTGATACAACTTTAAGGTCTGAATTTTCATTATGTCCTCGAGGATACGGTAAACAAAGTTTTCGTTTTTATGAAGTAATGCAACTTAATTCAATACCTGTATTTGTATATAATGGAGAATGGTTTCCATTTGAAAAATACATAGATTGGAATGAATTTAGTGTAGTTATTCATGAAGATGAAATAACTTCTTTGAAAGATAAATTGAAAAGTTATACAACCGAACAAAAAGAAAAGATGCTTCTAAAAGGTAAAGAAATATATAACGATTATTTTACTATGGAAGGTATGAGTAAAAATATTTTAAGATACTTACAAGATGAAAAGTGATTTACCATTATTTTATTATCAACCTAATAACGTTGATTATTTAGAAAAAAGTCTTTCTTTAAATAAAAAAATTTTTAAAGATATAATAGTTTTAAATAAAACAGATTATCCTGATTTTAACAATGTTTATAAACATATGAATTATAATCATGAACAATTTGAAAGATTATGTTTTTTAAGATTTTTTGCAATGTTAGAATATGTAAAGGAAAATAATATAGATAAATTTTTATATTGTGATTCTGATGCAATATTCCTGAAACATTTAGATTTTGAAAATATTCTTGGTAATGAACAATGTGTTGCTTGTAGACCGGAAGAACAAAATAAATTTGATGATATTACTTGTGCTCATTTTTCAATATGGAAAAGGGATGGATTGGAAAATTTTTGTAATTTTATTATTAATACATATACAAATAATATTAATTTAATTACACAAAAATGGAATTGGCATGTTGAAACGCAAACAGGGGGTGGTATATGTGATATGACTTTAATGTATCATTGGTATAAAGGTTCAAAAAATTTATATAAAATGAGTAACGGGGCTTACGATAGAGGTATTGGTATGTCAAAAAATAATATTGAAGATGAGTATGAAATGAATGATAATATAAAACGTTTGAAAAAAATGGATAATAAAGTTTTCGGTACTAACTATAATAAAGAAGAAATAGAATTTTTTGGATTACATTTCCAAGGACATACAAAAAAATATATGAATTTATTATGAAAAGATTTCTAACAACATTTGTTTTATACGATCCCCAAAGACAAGCTTTATATGAAAAATATATAAGACCTCGATTTCAAAAATATGCAGATATGCATAATTTGAAATTTATTGAAATGAATCATTCTAATTTTAAAATTAGAACTTTACACCCGGAATTTAATCAACGAGAAAATATGCATTTTAATAGATGGATGTTATTTAAAGATTTACTTGATAACGGTTCTATAAAAGATGGTGATGTAATTTATAATTACGATGCTGACATCTTTATAAATAAAATGGATGAATTTATTGAAGCGGAAAAAGGGTTTACCTATGCAATTGATTCAGGTAATACTCATTGTTTTGGATTTTTTGCTTTAAAAATAAACGAATTTAGTAGAAAATTAATTAATGCTATTATAGATAGAGAAAGGTGGTTAAAGGTTAGCCAATATGAATTTTTTAATGAACATAATAATCAAAAAGGTAAATGGCATATAGCCGATCAGCAAATGTATTATACATGTGCGGGTATAAAACCTCATAGTTGGCAGTCTTTTTATGAAATAGAAAATTTAGGTTTTCATTCTTACCCAACAGAACATACTTTATTTTCTCTTAAAGAATTAAATGAAAATGTTCAAGTATTACCAACTGAATGGAACGTTACACAATTATATGATGAGACGGGAGACCATACAACAGGTAAACCAAACACTTATGATATTAATCGTACAACTCCTGAAAAAACTATTTATAGACATTTTGCAGGTGGTCAGCCCTGGAAATTTGAAGAATATAGTATAAAATATCCATTATGTTTAGAGTACGACAAATATTAAACGAATTAATAACTGATTTCAACCTAAAAAGCTTTTTAGAGATAGGGTATTGGAACGGTGAAACGCATGAAAAAATAAAATGTCCTAATAAAGTTGCAGTCGACCCTCACCCAAGACCGGCGGTGCCTGAATATGCAAAACATGATGTAAAAATCATGACATCAGATGAATTTTTTGAAACAAATAAACAAACTTTCGATTTAATTTTTATTGATGGTTGTCATGAAGCTAATCAAGTGTATAAAGATGTGGTAAATAGTTTAAATTTTTTAAACCCGCGTGGAATAATTTTTATGCATGATGTTTGCCCGTCAACTGAATCGGGTACATTACCGTCAGCTTCTGGCGATGCATTTAAAGCATTTATGAAAATAAGATGTGAAAGAGATGATCTAGATGCTTTTTTACTTGACGATTTTACGGCTCAAGATAATACAGGTTTCGGTATTGTTATAAAAAATACTGGTTTATCGACAAGATGTACTACTAGTAATGTACAATATACATATAAATTTATGAAAGATAAAAGAGATTCTATAATGAATATTTCTACTTTAGAATATATAAAAGAATGTATAACAGAGAGAAATAGGAGTATATGAGTTTAAAAATAAATGAAATTACAATATGTTTGCATTGCGGTTGTGATAGAGAAATTACACATAAGCAAATGGAATCTCTTAAAGGTATAGAAGAGAAATATAAGGTATATTGGAATAATAGAATAGATAGGTATCCTTATATGTACCCTTCATATTCCCAGTTAATAAATCATAGCATCGTTACATCTCCAACTGAATGGGTCATATTAATTAATGATAGAACGATACCTACTGTAGAAGAGATAGACAAAATGATTAACTTACTCGAAAATGGTACTTCATGTGTATTATTATACAATGTAGGTTTTATGGGATTTTCAAAAGAACTAATTAGAAAAATAGGTTGGTGGGATGAAAGATTCACCCACGGTGGTTGGGAAGATTTTGATTGGGTGTGGAGAATAGCAGAAGCTAATTTCTCAATATATGAGAGTTGCATAAGTACATATGATAATAGTTGGAAATCCCCATTAAACATTCCTGGAGCTAAATTATCAACTCCCCATTGGTTAAAAAAATGGAATGGTTATAAGGATAGTGTAGTTGAGAGAAATATTAAAGAAGAAAATTATCAACATTGGGATTTATTTCTAGGTGAACCGAGACACGATATAAGTAGTACATGGACTGATTGGAATAGTTCAGAATTAAATATAGAATATTCAGGGCCTGGAAAAGGTCAAGCTCCATCTAGCTTATTGAATGGTAGACATTTTAATAACAATATATAAATAAGATAATTATGGGAATGGTAGTCAATGAAGGTCACCTAGGTGGTTTTATATATGAAGGAGATGTAGCAACTACTTTCAAACAAATGTGGGAATTTCTAGTTGATGATTTGAAAATAAAGTCTGTTTTAGAGGTAGGGTGTGGGCGCGGGTTTGCATTAAAAGAATTTCAAAATTTAGGTTGCCATACTTTAGGTATAGATGGTTCACCAACGGCAATACAAGATAGTTTGATACCAGATAGAGTTAGACAATATGACTTTAACTATCAAAAAATTGTACCAAGTAGAAAATATGATTTAATTTATAGTGTGGAATTTGTAGAGCATGTAGAAGAGAAATTTATGGAAAATTTTTTAACGTGTTTTGATAGTGGTAAATTTATTGTAATGACATATGCTGCCCCCGGTCAAGGAGGTCACCACCACGTTAATTGTCAACCTAAAGAATATTGGATAGATATTATGAAAAATAGGGGCTTTACATATGATGATAAATACACAAATATTCTCAAAGAGAAAGCAAAACTAGACAGGATGGTGAATTGTCCTACCTTTGATGGTAATCATTTTGAACATCGAGGACTATTTTTCAAAAAGTGAGAATTTTATTTATACTAACAGTTAATCCTGATATAAAGGAGACCTTTTAGAAATTATAACTTGAAATAATTTATTTTTTATATAAAATAATATATGAGTAAAATTTTAATTACAGGAGGTGCTGGTTTTATCGGTTCTTACTGTGTAGAAAAATATATAGAAAATGGTTATGATGTAACGGTATTAGATAATTTTTCCACTACAGGTTTAAAGGAAGATGATGAAATATTTAAGGGTGTAAATCTAATTAAAGGAGATATACTCGATTATAGTTGGGATGAATTAGGTCATTATGATTTAATTTTACATATGGCTAGTCCGGTTGGCCCCGCGGGAGTTTTAAAACACTCCGGTAAAATGGCGAGATATATTATTGACGATGTATACTGGGCAATAGAAGGTGCAATTAAAAATAACTGCACATTACTTTTTATGAGTACTTCTGAAATTTATGGTTACCGCGATAGAGCTGTTAGATTAGGTGAAGATGAAGAAAAAATTCTTGTAGGTGATTACAAAGTTAGAAATGAATACAGTATTTCAAAATTATTATCAGAAATAGTTTTATCTAATACATCAAAGGTATCTGAATTAAAATATCAAATTATTAGACCTTTTAATATTAGCGGAGCTCGACAACAAGTACCTGGAGGTTTCGTTTTACCGACTTTTGTAACTCAAGCAAATAAAAATAAAGATATAACAGTTTTTGGTGACGGTAGACAGATTAGAGCATTTACACATGTTAAAGATATAGTTGATGGTATATTTTTAATTTCACAATCTTCAAAATTAAACCATATATGGAATATCGGTAATCCGGATAATGAATGCACTATTGGGGAGTTGGCCAATATGGTGAAGAAAAAAATGAAATCCAATTCGAAAATATTAAATATTAATCCTAAAACAATCCATGGACCATTGTATGAGGAAGCGTGGGATAAAGTACCACTACCAACTAAAATTAAAAATGAATTAGGATGGAAACCAAAATATGATATCAATTATATTATTGATGATGTTATAAATTATTATACAAAATAATGAAAAAAATAGGAATAATCGGTTACGGTGAGATCGGACAATCTTTAGAAAAACTTTACTTAGGTAAAGATTTTGAAATTCAAATTAACGATACTGGTTTAGAAATGAATCAAATAAAACCGGGTATTGATGTATTAAACATTGCTATACCTTTCACCTCGAGGGAATTATTTGTAGAAATTGCTTCAAGTTACATTGATAAATTAAAACCTAATTTAACTATTATACATAGTACCGTTACACCGGGTACAACGTTAGAGATCATTAGTAAAACAGGTAATGATTTAATAGTACATTCTCCAGTTAGAGGTGTACACCCTAACTTATATGAAGGTTTAAAAACGTTTGTCAAATTTATCGGGAGTGACAATGAAGAAGCAACTACTATAACAGTAAACCATTACACAGATATTGAATTAAAGACACAAATATTTAAAAGCAGTAAAGCTTCAGAATTAGCAAAAGTACTTTCAACGACATATTATGGGATGTGTATTGCTTTTCATAATGATATTAATAAATTGTGTAGAGAACATAATGTAAAATTTGAAGAAGTTGCTACAAAATGGAATAAAACATATAATGAAGGTTATACTAAATTAGGTATGATTAATGTAGTTAGACCAGTTTTATACCCACCAAAGGATGGTAAAATTGGTGGTCATTGTGTGGTACCAAATGCACAATTATGTAAGCAATTTTTTGATAGTAAAGTATTAGATTATATATTAGAATTAAAATGAGTCAAAAAGTAGCATTAGTATTAGGAGCAGGTGGTTTTATTGGTAACCATCTAGTTACAAGATTAAAGAACGAAGGTTATTGGGTAAGAGGGGTAGATTTAAAATATCCTGAGTATCAAGAAGCTTCAGATGCAGATGATTTTATCATTGGTGATTTAAAAGACAATGATATTATTAATAAAGCATTCTATCTTAACCCAGTTAGAGGTTTCGACGAAGTTTATCAATTAGCTGCAGATATGGGTGGAGCTGGATATATCTTTTCAGGGGAAAATGACGCTAATGTTATGCATAATTCTGCTATGATAAATTTAAATGTAGCAGAACGAGCTGCAAAGACAGGTGTAAGAAAAATATTTTATTCATCATCTGCCTGTATGTATCCAGAGCATAATCAATTAGATCCTGATAACCCTAACTGTGAAGAAGCTTCAGCTTACCCAGCTAATCCAGATAGTGAATATGGTTGGGAAAAATTGTTTAGTGAAAGACTATATTTAGCTTATAATCGCAATTATGGATTAGATGTACGTATTGCACGTTTTCACAATATTTTTGGTCCGAAAGGTACTTGGAAAGGTGGTAAAGAAAAAGCACCTGCAGCTATTTGTAGAAAAGTTTTAGAAGCAAAAGATGAAATTGAAATCTGGGGAGATGGTAAACAAACAAGATCCTTTTTATATATTGATGAATGTTTAGAAGGTGTAAGAAGATTAATGCAATCAGAATGTACTGAACCAGTTAATATTGGATCAGATGAAATGGTTACTATAAATGAATTAGTTGACATAGCTTGTACATTTGAACATAAAAAACTTAAGAAAAATCATATTGACGGGCCTTTAGGAGTTAGAGGTAGAAATTCTGATAATAAATTTATTAAAGAAAAAATAGGATGGTCTCCTAATTATAAATTAGCAAAAGGTTTGAAAAAAACATACGATTGGATTAAAACACAACTTGATTAAGTTAAGGAACGTTCATATAATTATTATATGATTATTAAGAATTTAAATTATGACGGTGAATTAATTCATAAGCGTTTTGCATATAATTTCTTTCGTAAGAAAACTTTACCAATTGGTAATATTATAGCCTTTAGAGGGTTTTGTAATGTTAGTATTGATGGTATGATCGATCAAGAAGATGTTTTACAAAACGATTATATTGCGAGTGATGATGCTATTAACTTTTGTTGGGAAATTCCCAATCTAGATAAGTTCGGTGCAGTTGCATATCAGCGACTTTTAAATACTCAAATTGCTAATATTCTATCTTCCAAGTATATTAAGAAACCAATTGAAGTAGATGGTGATGATCTTATGGTACATGATGAATTCGAAGGTAGTGATGGTTCGTTACAAAAGGTAGGTAAGTGTAGTGTAAGTATAACTTACTCAAAAGATAATGTAGCTATTGGTCATACCGGTATTAATGTGAATGCGGGCCCCAAAGCTCCGAACTTTGCTTATAGTACTAAACTTACCGATGAACAATGTGAAGAGTTTATGCGTGATATAATTGATTTATTCTATGCAATTAATGATGATATGTTTATTGCTACTACAAAAATTAATCTATGACAATATTTCAATACCTAAATAGTCTCTTATTTAGTAAGAAAAAAATAGATATGAACTGTGATGATGAGTCACAGTTTAATCTTTTTATGATTAATAGATGGACTAGTATGTATTCAAAAGAGTTAAATGAATATATAAATGAAACTTCAAATAAATACTGGAGTTTATTTGATGATAAGTTGAATCAGTATAACTATCTTTATAGTTTATTACCAAGATTAAAGTTTAAAAAAATAGCTTATTTAAAGAAGAATAAAAAAGAAAAGAAGGATAAAGAAGAAAAGCAATTAATACCTGAATTTTATAGCTATAAGGAATATAAACATCTTGTTGAACTAAAAAACTTCATAGATAAATAGATATATGGCACAAGCAAATATTGACGTACTAGCACCTAAAAGAAGTTTAATTGATTTAACTGATTCTCATAATAATACACTTGACGGTATAATCGATCAAGATTATGAATTAGGTTTTCTCTTTGACGATATTATATTAGTAGAATTTATTGATGAAGTATCGGATGGGCAAGGAGATGCTGTAATGAGAGGTGGGGTATATATTCCAACTAATTCCGTTCAAAGAGCATGGAGAAAAGGTAAAGTTATACTCGCCGGACCGGAATGTAAATACGTTAAAAAAGATGAAATAGTTATATTTCCTAATAATCTAGGTGTAGGTATTGGTAATGCAGATATTTCAGGTCACGGTAAGCTTAAAAAAGGTATTTTCTTAAACGAAAGTAGACTATTTGGTATAGCTAAAAAGAAAGATGAAAACAAATCTGACGAGTCTTAAAAGCACTTTACAAAATAACGTTTGTGAAATAATTTTTGAGAAAAGAAGACCGAAACCCGGTGATAGTTCTCAAAGAAGGATGCTTTGTACTCTCGATGAAAGTTTACTTAATAGTGTTAATGGTAGAACTACTTTAAATTATAAACCACCTTCTGGTCCACCAAAATATGATCCCGGGAGTAAAAATCTTCTCCCGGTTTGGGATATTATGATGCAAGGTTGGAGAATGGTAAGTATGGATAATTGTGAAATTTTAAATACAATCCCTGAAAATGAATTTTTTGAATATTTTAATGAAAATATCTATTCTATGTCTGCAGATGAAAAGAGAGGATATATGGGAACATGAGATTTGAAAAATTAGAAAATGATTTAACTAATTTATTATTGCATAATATAGTTGTATATATAAATCCGGATAAACCTATCAAAAAAGGTAAGTTAAAACTCTTCAGTGTGAAAGAATTTTATTATATTCTTACACTTGAAAATGATAAAAATGAATTAAAAGATTATGAATTACCTATGCCGTTTAAATGGCAATTAAGAGATGATCATTTAATATTTGATTATAGTTTAAGTTCATTTACAAAAAATAATGAGTTTGTTGAATTTAAAAGTAAAGTTTTAAACTTTAAAAAGAAAAGTAAATTTTATAATAATATGGTTGTTTTATCAGCAGTTTGATAATATAATTATTATATGCTGAGTCGATACCTTAATAAATTTCCTGATGGTTATAACCCGAGTACACAGCAAATAAACTTAATAAAAAAGATTGAACATTCGTTCAATAAAGGGTATAAATTTGTAATTTGTAGTGCACCTACAGGTAGTGGTAAAAGTTTTATATCTAAAACACTAGCTAATGTATCTAATCAGTCTACCGATACGTTTAAAGAACTAATTGAAAGTTATGATGCTTTTAAAATGGATAACGTGGGTAATTATATAAATGAAGTTGAATGTATGGATGAACCTGCTAGCGGTGCATTTGCTTTAACTATAACAAAATCTTTACAAGACCAATATCTAGAATTATTTGACGATAGTAAGGTTATGAAAGGTAAGAGTAATTATATGAGTACTCTAAACTCAGACATAGATGTGGAAATGGAAACGTCTGTTATGCCTCGTAAGGTATTAGAAGATCATAGAAAAGCACATAAATGTAATTACCATAATGCACGTAATGAAGGTTTAATTGAAAAGTTTGGTGTACTAAATTATAAAATGTTTTTATCTTTACCAGGTCATGTTAAACGTAAAAACTTTATTATATGTGATGAAGCATCTGAACTTGAAGATGAAATTGTAAAACAATATTCAGTTTTTATTGACCCAGACCGATTAAAATTACTCGGGGTTAAAGTACCGAGTTTATATTCTGAAAAACACGAAACAGTCTATAAATGGGTATGTTCATGTGTATTAGAAGTAAGTGAATATATCAATACTTTAACCAATAGAAGTAATAACAAAAATATACAACTTAGCAATAGTGAAAATATTAAACTAAGTTATTTAAAAAACTTACATAGAAGTTTAAACTTAATAACAGAAACATGGGAAGAATGCGAGTATGTTGTGCAACGAGATGGTAAGACTGCTAGAGTAATGCCTCTAAAGGTAGATGTATTATCAAAATATATCTTTAAATATGCTGATAACGTACTATTAATGTCTGCAACTATTATTGATCATAAGCATTTTGCAAAAAATTTAGGTATAAAAGAATACGAATATGTAGAGTCAGATAGTACTTTCGATCCTCAAAAAGCTCCTATCTATATTAATACTAAGCAAAAGATTAATCATTATAATCTTAAAAAGACTCTACCTAAGATTGTAAAGCAGATAGAAGAGATATGTAACCAGCATGAATTTGAAAAAGGTATTATACATACCCATACAGGATTTATAGCTTCATACTTACAGAATAATTTGAAGAGTAAACGCTTTCTATATAGAGATAAAGAAACAAGAAATGAAGAAATATTAAGACAGCATTCAAAGAGTAAGAACCCTACCGTGTTAGTAAGCCCGTCTTTAGGCTTAGGTATTGACTTGAAAGATGATTTAGCAAGATTTCAAATAGTAATTAAAGCTCCTTATTTACCGTTAGGTGATAATAGAATTAAGAAATTATTTGAATTAGATAAACAATGGT
>CAACVD010000720.1_pt1 | contig 15977 bp, 15 predicted proteins | sample 2381771 | NCBI WGS metagenome assembly CAACVD01 (sample SAMEA5211965, study PRJEB30684) | marine metagenome | biome: Marine; feature: Epipelagic; material: Water | collected 2015-10-15 | depth 15 m | reverse complement strand
ACGATGGTAACCTTCGCAATGGTTCAAGACAGGACGCTTTGTCACCAATCGCAAAAGCGATCAACAACCCTAACCTTATTCTTCTAAAGAATGCTGGAGAGGTAAAAATTAATGACAAGTTTTGTTTAAACGTTTTATCTGTTTTCGATGAAGAAAATTGGATGGAACCATCTGATTATGACGCAATTAATATTGCTTTGTATCACGGGGCAATTGACAAGTCAAAGACAGATAGTAATTGGACTTTAGGCGGAGATCATAGTATTGAAATCTTTGAAGAGTTTGATTTTGGTTTTCTTGGAGACATACATAAGACTCAGCAACTAGACAAGGAAGGTCGTATCTGGTATGCAGGGTCAACAGTCCAACAGAACTTTGGAGAGACTTTGGATAAAGGTTATTTGCTTTGGGATATTGAAAGTAAAGATAAGTTCACTACTAGGCTTATTACCTTTGATAACCCAAAGCCTTTTGTTACGCTTACGCTAAGCGAGAAGGGTAACTTGCCAAGATCAAAGCCTCCGGAGGGAGCTAGGCTTCGTATTGTATCCGAGAGTAATGTGTCCTTAGACAAGGTCCGTAAGGCCGTCGATATTGCAAAGTACAGATATAATCCAGAATCGGTAACTTATCTCAACAGAGCAGCTGGAAAACAAATCAAAGTAGCAGCGCCAGAGGGTCTAGAGAAGCAAGACTTACGAGACCTAAAAACTCAAGAAACTCTAATGGCCAAGTATCTGAAAGAATATGAAGCAACGGAAGAGGTATTGGAAAGAGTTTATGAGCTGAACAAAGAATTCAACAAACAGATCGAAGAGAATGAGGACGTTATGAGAAACGTCAACTGGTCACTTCAGAGCTTGCAATGGGACAACCTATTCAATTATGCAGAAGGAAACACTATCGACTTTACAAAACTAGAGGGTATCGTAGGCATTTTTGGAAAGAACTATTCAGGAAAGTCTTCTATTGTAGATACTTTGTTGTACTCTATGTACAACTCTACCTCTAAGTCTATCAGAAAGAACCTAAATATTATAAACCAGAACAAGGACGAGTGTGTCGCTACGGCGACTATCAAAGTCGATGGGACAGACTATATCATAGAGCGAAAGTCAAACAAGTACACTAAGCGTCTAAAAGGTGTTGTAACGCAAGAGGCAACAACGGACTTAGAGTTCTACTCACAAGATGCTATTGGTAACCACACAGGCTTAAATGGCACCTCCAGACAAGATACAGATAAGAACGTAAGAAAATACTTTGGTACACTACCAGACTTTCTAGCAACTTCAATGGCTTCTCAATTAGATTCTCTCTCTTTCATTAATGAAGGTTCGACTAAAAGAAAAGAATTTCTTGCAAAGTTTTTAGATTTAGAAATTTTTGATAAGAAGTTCAAGATGGCTAAAGAAGCTTCAGCTGAAATAAAGGTAGCCCTCAGACGTTTAGAGGGTATTGACTTTGATGCAAACATTAAAGATATCAAATCAGAAATCATTAAAAGTGAGCTTGCTATTGAGAAAAACAAAGCAATCTGCTCTTCCATTAAAGAGGAAATGTCAGAACTAGCACAAGAGATCAATATTTTAGAAGATAAAATATCTTCGGTTCCAGCAGAAATTATTGACCCTGTTATCACGGCCAACAAAATAGTACAAAAAGAAAAAGCTATCTTACAAATAAATGCTAAGAAAACGGATGCACAAAAAAATATTGATGAGGATAAAATTAAATATGAAAAAATTGAAGACTTTCTAAAAGATTTTGAGATTGAAAAGTACAAGAAAAAGAAAGAGTCTTTTACAAAGGTCAACGAAGAATTAAATAATTTAATTTTACTTTTAGAAAGCCTATCTTTGCAAAAAAGTTTATTAGTAACAGAACAAGATAAAGTCTGCACAAGTTGTCATCCACTTATTGGAGAAACTATTGAATTAAAAACAGAAGAAATATCTTCAGCTGTACAAAAGATCAATGCCATCGGTGATGAAATTTCACATGATGAGATGACTAAGGTAGATAAATACATAGATAAATATAATGCCTTAATTCAAAAAAGAGACAATCTTGCGAATTCAATAACAACAAGTAATTTAATTATTGAAAGAGCAGACAGTCTTTTGTTTAAAGAACAGATCGAACTTGAGGGACTCAAAAGCAAAGCAACAGAGTATGAAGAAAACAAAGAAGCTATTGAGAATTTAAAACAATTAATGTCAGATAAAGAAAAGTTAGAGGGACAATCTATAGACAAAGAGCAGGAGATCTCCTTGTGCGAGCAGAAGATTATGCAGCTGCACAAAAGACACGGATCTTCTGAGCAAAAGTTGTCACACACACAGGAACAACAAGGAGAGTTTCGAGAGCTAGAACAGAACTTTGCAGCTTATCATCTTTTTATGGTCTGTTGTCATCCTAACGGTGTTTCTTATGAAATCATTAAAGAAAGATTACCTTATATTAATCAGGAAATATCCAAGATACTAACTAATATTGTAGAGTTTGAAGTGTTTATTTCTAACAATGAAGACAAATTAGATATTTTTATTAAACACCCAAGCCATGACCCTCGTCCATTAGAGATGGGTTCCGGAGCAGAGAAGACTATTGCAAGTATGGCAATCCGCCTTGCATTCTTAACTGTGTCCAGTTTACCAAAGTCCGACCTATTTATACTTGATGAGCCGGGAACTGCTCTCGATGAAGAAAACATGGAAGGTTTTGTGCGCATTTTAGATATGGTTAAGGGTTACTTCAAAACTGTTCTTCTTATTTCACATCTAGATAGCTTAAAAGACTGTGTAGACATGCAAATAAATATCGAGAAAAGAGATGGCTACGCACACGTAAACATATAGGAGGATTTATGGTGACAGTGATAAAAGCATTTGCAGATAAATACACAGAGAGATTTATATCTCGTAAATTTTTAGCATGGATTACAGCAACCGGGCTGTGTGTATATGGAACAGTTACTAGTGGAGACTGGGTGGCAGTGACCCTTGCGTACATCGGATCGCAAGCACTTGTCGACTTGGCGGTACAGTGGAAGCATGGTAAACATTGATACTAAAACTTAAAATATTTTGGACTTGTCTAAAGAAAAATTGGAAAGCCGCCGCCCTAGCAGTTTGGTCAATAATAATTTGGTTTATATCTAGAAGAAACTCTTCAGCAGCCATTGCAGCCATGGAGGCAAACAAGGAGTCCTATGAGACCCAGATCAAATCGTTGAAAGACCAGCATAAAATAGAACGTGAAAAAATAGAAGAACTAAACTTAAAATATAAAGAAACTATTGCTACAATAGAAGAGAAATATAATAAAAAAGAACAAGAACTTTCTCGAAAAGAAAAGAAGAAAGTAAAAGAAATAGTAAAATTAGCAAAGGAAAGTCCAGATGAAATTAACAAAAAGATTGAAGACCTGTTTGGTTTTACTTCTGGTTCTTAGCTTCTCGGTACCAGCTATAGCTAGCCCCGGCAAATATGCGCAGCTTAGAAAAGGTCAGATAATGCAATGGTCTGGGTGGTGCTTTGATGAAGAGGCCATGGCCCATATCATTGCGGAGAAAGAGACGCATATCGACAGGTGCAGACTGAACTTAGAAAGACAAGAAGAGGAGTTGCAAGCTGCACACAATTTAGATTTAGGTAAACTTAAGGCCGAAATGCAATATGAGATACAAACAAGGCAAGATACTATCGATGCGCTAAAGATAGAAAATTTTAAAATAGAAGAGGCACTGATTCATGAACAAAAGTTTGGTTGGGTAGCTCCAGCCTCTATTGGTATCATCGTGGGTGCATTGACAGCTTTTTTGGTGACACTATGAGCAAAAAAGATTTAAACGAAATAGCAAAGATAGAAAAAGCAATAAAGGAGAAATATGGTGAGGAGACGATTCAAAACCCTAAAGGATCTTGGGATAAAGAAAAAGAGGTTCGGTACCTGGAAGACCTCAAAACTTTCCACAAAAGGAATACTCGCAACAGGAAGCACGAGAAAGCAGAAGGCTTCACGATTAAAGAAAGAAAATCAGAGTATAACATAAATAGAAACTGTCCAGTGTGTGGTTCGTATTCTTTTTCAGCTAAAGATGATCTTTATATGACAAAATTTGAATGCTGTTTTAACTGCTATATACAACACATAGAGGACAGAGAAGAACGATGGAAAACAGGCTGGAGACCAAACAACTAACTATTTATTAATAGCAAACTATTTATTGTAGAGGATTTTAAAACAATGGCGACAACTTTAGAAATTATTAATGGTATCTCTCAGGTACTTTCAAATACATATGACGGTGCACTCGATGAGTCCGGCGAGCCAGTTAAGATTGGCTTGAGAAGGGAGGAGGGGAACCCTCTTGTGGACCGTAGAATTATAGATGGCTTCGGTGCTCACATAGCTGGTAATCGTCTCCATATTAAGTATCACGCAGAAATACCTCTTAAAGAAGTTCACTCTAATGGTTTCGAAGGAGAGATGGAATCAATGGTAGAGAAGGTAAAGTCTTTCCTTCAGAAAGAGTACAGAAAGGTAACAAAGTCTTCTCTTTCCCTCTCAGATCCAAGTGAAGTGGATGTTTTAGTAGAGTATATATCTCGCATTCGCTGCAGCGTAAAAGTCCACAAGTGCTATGCAATAGGCGGCGAACCAACCGAGCCGGAAAAGGAAATCGATCCTGCATTCGAAAAGTTCACAGCGCTCGGTGGCTTGAAATCGTAAGAGGGCCTAATGCCAATAAAACTCACTAAGCAAGAAATAATGAAGGAAATTGTTCGCTGCGGCAAAAAGCCCGAATATTTCATTCACACATATGCAAAGATAACACACCCGATGAAGGGCCTAATACCTTTTCACCTTTATCCGTTTCAAGAGAAGTTATTAGAAGATTTTGAAGACCACAGATTCAATGTAATTCTTAAGGCGCGCCAATTAGGTATATCTACAATCACCGCGGCCTATGTTGCTTGGATGATGATGTTTCACCGAGAAAAGAATGTACTCGTTATCGCAACAAAATTTAACACCGCAGCAAATTTGGTAAAGAAAGTAAAAGCAATTATAAAGGCGTTACCAGAATGGTTGCGTATCTCAACGGTAGACATAGATAATAGAACTTCCTTTGTTCTCTCAAATGGCTCACAGATTAAAGCATCTTCAACTTCCGGCGACGCAGGTCGATCAGAAGCCTTATCTTTGCTGGTTATAGACGAAGCTGCACACGTCGAAGGCCTTGACGAGCTTTGGATGGGCTTATACCCTACACTATCAACTGGTGGTCGTTGTATCGCACTATCTACTCCAAACGGTGTGGGGAACTGGTTCCATAAGATATATTCAGAAGCAGAAAATGAATCAAATGATTTCTTTCCTACAAAGCTCCCATGGGAAGTGCATCCAGACCGGAACGAACAGTGGTTTGAAAAAGAGACTAGAAACATGTCTCGCAGAGAAATAGCACAAGAGCTAGAGTGTAACTTTAATATGTCTGGCGAGACAGTCTTCGCCGCAGAGGATATGGAGTTATATTATAATATGGTAAAGAAACCAAAATATAGAACTGGATTTGATAGAAATTTATGGATTTGGGAAGAGAGAAATCAGCAAAATACTTACTTGCTTTCTGCTGATGTCGCTAGAGGTGATGGCAAAGACTATTCTGTTTGTCTCGTCTTTAAACTAGAGACTATGGAGATAGTGGCAGAATATCAAGGTAAATGTACACCTGATGTTTTTTCTAGAGTCTTATGCGACATGGGGCAGGAGTATGGTAATGGACTATTGGTGGTAGAAAATAACTCAGTAGGTTTCGCAGTATTAGATAAACTGAAAGAGATGCAATATCCAAATTTGTATCATTCAATAAAATCTACACATGAATTTGTAGAAGAATATCAAGCAGATCAAATGTCAAATGCAATTGCTGGTTTTTCCACAACTTCTAAGACTAGACCTTTAATAGTTGCTAAGATGGAAGAATTCACTAGAAACAATCTAATTAAGATATATTCTTCTAGACTTTTGTCTGAAATGAGAACTTTCATATGGAACAATGGAAGGGCAGAAGCCATGCGGTCATATAATGACGACCTTATTATGGCTTGTGCCGTTGGCTGCTGGGTTAGAGATACAGCTTTAACAGCAAATCAGAGAGATGCTGAGTATGCTAAGGCATTTATTGGCTCTATAACAAAAACTGGCAACCAACTAGATACTAGGATAAATGGTATGATTGGGACAGGTAAACTAAAATTATCAGAAGAATTAAATAAACATCACAAAACTGCAACCGATTTTCCTTGGTTGTTTAAGGGATAAGAAATGGCTGGAAATAAAAAAAACAAAAACAATACAAGAAACCCACAAAGCTTACTGTTCAGGAGACTAACTAGACTTTTATCAGGTCCACTGACACAGTATAGAACACAAAACAATCATAGACTAAGAAGAATTGAATTAGATAAGTATGCAAACAAGTTTACTTCAGCTTCGGGTAAAGACTTCAAGAAGACAGCATATAACCCGTATGACAATTTACAGTCAGTTTATATGGCTTCACAACAGAGAACAGAAAGATATGTAGATTTTGATCAAATGGAATACACTCCTGAAATCGCGTCATCTTTGGATATCTATGCAGATGAGATGACAACTTATTCTTCTTTATCTCCCATGCTTAGAGTTGAGTGTGAAAATGAAGAAATTAAGGCAATACTTGAATCACTGTACAGTAATGTATTAAACATAGAACACAACCTCTTCTCTTGGTGTAGAACCATGTGCAAATACGGAGACTTCTTTTTGTATTTGGATATAGATGATAGTTTGGGTATAACTTCTGTAATTGGAATGCCTACGCAAGAACTTGAAAGAATAGAGGGAGAAGACAAAACTAATCCCAATTATGTACAATTTCAGTGGAACTCCGCCGGACTGACATTCGAAAACTGGCAAATCGGACACTTCAGAATTTTAGGGCAAGATAAGTATAATCCTTACGGCACATCAGTTCTGGAGCCAGCTCGTCGCATCTGGCGCCAACTCACTTTATTAGAAGACGCAATGATGGCATATCGTATTGTTCGTTCTCCTGAACGTCGAGCATTCTATATTGATGTTGGAAATATACCTCCAGCGGATGTAGAACAGTATATGCAAAAGGTCATGACCACCATGAAAAGAAACCAAGTGGTAGATTCGCAGACCGGCCGCGTAGACCTTAGGTATAATCCCCTTTCTGTTGAGGAGGATTATTTTATACCGGTTAGAGGAAATTCTTCAACAAAGATAGAACCTATCGCGGGTGGTAAGTACACAGGAGATATTGATGACGTTAAATATTTAAGAGATAAGTTATTTTCAGCACTGAAGATACCAGCAGCTTATATTTCGTCGGATAGCGACAAGACCGCGGAAGATAAGACCACCTTGGCGCAGAAGGATATCCGCTTTGCAAGAACAATCCAGAGACTTCAAAGGTCTATCATCACAGAGCTGGAAAAGATCGGTATCATTCATTTATACACACTGGGTTATAGAGACGAAGATCTTGTTTCTTTTGTATGTCACTTAAATAATCCATCAAAGATTGCAGAAATGCAAGAACTAGAACACTGGAAAACTAGATTTGATATTGCCGGCGCCGCCACTGAAGGTTTCTTTTCTAAACAGTGGTTGGCAAAGACACTTTTCGGTATGTCAGATGATGAGTTTATCAGAAATAGAAGAGAAATGTTTTACGACAAGAGGTTCGAAGCAGCTCTCGAGACCGCAGGTGAAGCAGAACAAGCTGAGGCAACTGCAGGTCTAGATGCCGGCCCGGACGATCTGGGCGGCGACCTAGGTGTACCTGGTGGAACGGGAACCGTCGGCGCCGAGGCAGAGCTTGGGGCCACACCTCCGACAACTGATATTCCCGATGCACCGCCTGCAGAAGCTAGCGCTGCGCCCGCCGAAGACGGAGGATTATTAGCTACACCTCCGGGTAAGAGAGAAGATAATAAAGGTAGAACAACCACCGCTAAATCACACGGATTTTATGAACCACGCTCTTTATTTCCAGGCGGAGACAGAAGAAAAACATCAGGACCAAGAAAGAAAAATATGAATAGAGCTGCCTCACCTGAGACTGGAACGATGAGAAAGAACTTCCCTGGTATGGGTGAGCTTTCAAGTTTAGCAAAGGCTACAAGTATTTATGAAAGTGGAACAACTAATTATAAAGTAGAGGAGACAAAAATCCTCAAAGAACAGAAAGAATTAGAAACTCTTTTTAAAAGCCTAGAAGCGAGGGAAGAAAAAGAATGAGATTGAAGCACAACAAAAAAAGAAATACAGCATTTGTTTACGAAGCACTAGTACGAGAACTTACAGAGTCAGTTGTAAAGAATAACAAGAACAAACAAAACAAGATTGTTTCCATTATCAAAGACCATTTCACTAAGGATTCAACGCTTAAAGAAGAATTAGAACTTTATAGATCTATATACGAAACCAGACATATAGAGAAAACAACCGCAGAGAAAATTGTTTACCAGGTTAAGGAAAGACATGATTCTATAGACAAGAAAAAGCTATTCCAAGAGCAGTCAGCTCTGATTAACAAAATCAACAGAACTTTATCTAATAAGGTATACAACAACTTTGTACCAAACTTTAAGACAATCGCATCAGTTTATTCTATATTTCAAGATGCCCTTCCAGTAAAAGACCGAGTTCTTTTGGAAGAAAACATAGTAGATCAAATGTCAGCTTCTTTAGAAACAAATCCAGAGGTCCAGCAGCCTATGGATTCTTTGGTCTACAATTCTTTCGTTGGAAAATTTAATGAAGAATATTCTAGCTCCTTAAACGAAAATCAAAAGGTTTTATTGAACAACTATATTTCATCCTTTGACGATAATGGTATTGATTTAAAAGTTTACTTAAACGAAGAAATATCTAGACTAAAGAAGGGCTTAGAAAAATTAAAAGAAACTGATGATGAAATCATTAAAGAAAAAGTTCAAAAAGTATATAATGTATTAGATGAAACAAAACAAAAGAAAATTGATACAGAAATGCTAGAAATTGTTTTGAACACACAGCAGCTTTTGGAAGAGTTTGAAAATGACGATTAGTGTTGATATAAAGATGGACCCTCGTATTAATCTAAAGGCAAGAAGAACTTTAGATGGCAACATATTGGTTTTAGACCACGAGGATATTGATATTGTTTTAATGCTAGAAAAAGGAAAGTGCGTAACATTTCCAAAGCAAAATATGTCAGACAAGGTATATTCAGCACAAGATAGAATGTTTAGGCATCTTTCTAAAAAGGGACTGATTAGTCAATCCTCAATTAGAGGTGGAAACGTTTTCGGCGCCCTAGAGGCCGATATGCTTGAGTCTGCAATCCCTGGGATAAACAGAGATCAAGCATTTTTATATAGCCTCCATGAATATATCACAGGTGAAAAGCCGTATTTTAAGACTGCAGAAGAATACGATGATGAAAGGTTGGACAAGATGTTAAGACCAGATCCAGAAGACTCCACAGAACTGGGAGATGTCCCACAGAAAGCTAGTAAGGGCTCACACTCGCCATCAGTCCGTCCATATGGCTATATGTATAATTATTCCCTCGTCAGAGAGGGTAATGAAAGTGAGGATACGTGACATTTATCTGGTTTTGCCTTATTTCGTATGGGCTAACACAAATACTCGTATACGGAAAAATCTTCGACCCAATCCGCCCAAAGACAGGGTGGTTCGGGCAATTGCTTAAGTGTCCGATGTGTACCGGCTTTTGGGTTGGATTATTTTTATGGTTCGTAAAGGACTACACTCAACTATTTAATTTTGACAATTCTTTCGCTACTGGTTTCCTTTTAGGGTGTGCCAGCAGCGCCGCGGCTTATGTCGGAACCATGGTTTTTTGCGACGATGGTATTAGAATGTTTAAGTTAGTTAGCGTAGAAAGGAGTACAGAAAATGCCAACGATCATTAATAAATGGAAACTGCAACCTGTTCGTCGTTGCTGTAATGGCAAGTAACTGAAGCGGGTGACCCCCGCATAAGAGAGGGATATTATGAAACTTATTAGAGAATATTATGAATTGTGCGAAGGTGGCGTTTGCCAGGACATTCTCACGGAAGATGAAAAAAAGTTTATTGCAGAAGGCGGATGCATGCTGTCAGGTGTTATGCAAATGGCAGAGACGCAAAATGGCAATGGAAGAGTTTACCCTCAGGCCATATTGGAGAGAGAGGTAGCTAACTATGCCAAGCTCGTAAAAGAGCGAAGAGCACTTGGTGAATTAGACCATCCAGATAGTTCTGTTATTAACTTGGCCAATGCTTCACACATGGTAACTAGAATATGGATGGAAGGTAAGGTTTGTAAGGGAACAATAAAGGTGCTGCCAACACCATCGGGACAGATTCTTGAAAGCCTTATTAACGCTGATTGTAAGTTGGGAATATCTTCTAGGGGCATGGGCTCAGTCACGGAAAAAAATGGTGTGACGATGGTGGAAGATGATTTTCAGCTTCTTTGTTTTGATATGGTTTCGGACCCATCAACGCCGGGAGCCTTCATGTTAAAAGAAGCAAAAGGTGAGACAAACATCTTTACTAAAGAGGATAAGCTCGATCGAGCATTAAATAATTTTTTGTATAAGTTTGGAGAAAAATGAAAAAATCAGAATTAAAAAATATGATTAAAGAATGTGTTAAGGAAGTTCTTTTTGAAGAAGGTGTACTTTCGAATCTTGTAGCTGAAGTTGCTTTTGGTATAGCAAGGGCTCAGAACAACTTAATTGAAGAAAATACAGTTTCACAAGAAACCGGAAAACCAAAAACGGACAAGGCTATGATAGCAAAGATGCAGGAAGCGGAAAGAAAAAGACTTTTGGAGACAAAGAGAAAGATGCTCGATGCAATTGGTAATTCGAAGATGGCAAATGTATTTGAGGGAACCCAGCCTTTAAAACAGGGTGGTACTTCGACCGCCTCATCTGCCCAAGGCCCAATGGCTAACAGGGACCCAAATGATGCTGGTATAGATATCAGCGGACTATTTAGTGTTGCAGGTGCAAAATGGAATGCTCTAAAATAAAGGAGAAATGATGAGTAGAGGAAAACCATGTCACGTTGAAATCGTGATACATGATCAAAATCAAGTAGAGAGGATGATCAAGAAGTTTACAAGAAAGTGCAAGAAACAAGGCATTTTCGATGAGTTGAAAGATAGAAGGTATTTTAAAAAGAAGTCCCTTAAGATGAAGGAAAAGCGCGCAAATAAAAAAAGGCTGTCCCAAAAATCAACTCAAAAATATAAAGACAAATTTAATAAGTTTGATTAGGAGAATAAACAATGTCACAATTTAAACATACTAGCTGGGGAAGAACAAGGGGCCCAAAAAACTTAGCTGGAGAAGTTACAACCAGCGCAAAATCAGCCTTGGGAGACGGGACGACTAAAACAAACGCACCCTCTGCTGCTACGCATGGTTTACCTACACAAAATCAGAGGTTCTTGCATTTATCTCTGAAAGATAACACCGGGGGCCTTACTGTAACTCTTTACGCGTACAGTCATGCATTTGGCACCTGGGGAGAGTTCATACCTGTTGGCGGAGGAACCACAGTAGCTACCATCGCAGCAGACACAAAGACCGTCCACAAAGTTTTTGACATTTCTGGAGTTGATAGAATTGGTTTTAAACTTGCCGGCGTGTGGGATGATGCTAATGATGCTTTCTTCGCAGCGTGTTCAACTTTCTAGGAGCAAGTAATGTCTAAAAGAGTTAACTTAAATTCAATAAAAATGATTGGTGATTTTGGCGCCGGCGCCGCAGACCACATATTAGTATCGGATCAGGATGACTTTAGTTTTGGTGACGGCACCGGAAATGATAAGCCTTTTACTTTTTCAGCTTGGGTCTTTATCGAGGATGCATCTGGAGGTGATGATGGGCCTTTTATAACTAAGGGCCAGGTCGGTGGTGGCACAAATATAGAGTATATTTTTAAGCAAGAGTCTGGCGTACTAAGGCTTTTCCTATACAAAGGTGATAACACGGGCACTACAAACAGACTTAATATTACCGCCAATGCGGCATCTATATCAGATGCTACTTGGACACACGTAGCAGCAACATACGACGGAAGTAAAAATCATGCTGGTTTAAAGTTATACACGAATGGTGCACAAACAGCAGCAACCACCGTAGAGAATGGTGTTTATAGCACTGCAGGCGGCACAAGAAACACATCTCAACCACTTATAATTGGCAAAACTAATAATGATCCTGCCACCACTACTCAAGCTTTTGAAGATTTTATGGCAGATGTATGCATTTTTAACAAAGAACTTACAGCAGCAGAAATTGCAGAAATTTATAACAGCGGAAAAGTTAAAAACATGTTAAACGCTTCGACTTATGGTAATTTGATATCTTGGTGGAAGATGGGCGATGATTTAGATACTACAGCATCAGGTGGAATTATAGATTATGTATCTGGATACAATGGCACACTTACAAACGGTGCTTCCATATTTACATTTCCAGCACTGCCAACAGATAGAATAGGTCCAGGAGATATTATTGTCCCGACTTCTTGGGGACGTACTCGTCAACCAAAGAACTTGGCAGGTGATCACCAAGTTTACATTCATGGTGGTATTTCTGGTGATATGCCAAAAACAGACCCTTCTGGTATCACCGCGGGATACCCCTCTGAGAATCAAAGGTTCTTACACACGTATTGGAAAGCTGAACAAACCGGTAAAACACATGAAATAACAGTTTTTGGATATAGTCATGCAACGGCAACTTGGGCTATTCTTCACGATGTTGATGGAAACCAAATAAAATTAGATACAGCAGGCTCCGCCGTTAATCAGTATAAGATATTTGAAATATCTGGAGTTGACAGAGTGTATTTTAAATCTACAGGCACACATGACTTATTATCGACTGATCTTTTCGCAGCCGCGGCCTCCACATTCTAGGTAAAATTTTTTCCGGCCCTTTGAGAAGCTTAAACACTATTTATTTAGAGGCAAACCAGTTTGTCCGTTCTTATTTAATAAAATGTTAGGAGTCAAAAAACATGTCAAATCTACTCGAAAGAGCTATCGTAGATGCTAAAGCACTAAGGAATGCAGCTCTAAAAAATGCGGAGCAACTAGTTGTTGAAAAGTATTCTTTGGAAGTAAAAGAGGCAATGAGCCGTTTACTAGAACAAGAAGAGGAAAACTTGGATGAGCAAGACCTAGGTGCAGAAACGGATCCAATGACTGATTTATTTGGAGATGCAGCACCTGCAGCAGATGCTGAACAGTCTGAAAACACAGGATTAGAAGACGATGCAATTTCAGCTGATGATCTGGAAGCACAACTTCCCGATGCGTTCATGGCAGATGACGATGAGGTCATTCAAATCAAGCTTGACTCCCTTGATGACGAACTTGAGGATGAAGAAGGTGTTTTCGGCGGAGACGATGAACTCGAAGACGACGAAATAGCTATAGATATTGAAGACGATGAAGAAATAGATCCAGAAATGGACGTAGATCTTGAGCCGGATCTTGACATGGGCGGTGATATCGGCATTGATGTTGCAGGTGACTCACCAATATCAGCATCTGCTCTTGAAGAGATCATCGCAGATGCTCTTCAAGATGTACTCTCTGAAGATGAAGAAGATATCAACGAAGAGGGAGAACTCGACGAAGAGATTGACCTAGATGAGCTTATGGAAAGAGTTCGAGTTGACGGCCAGCCCCAAAAGTCCGGCTGGGCCGGCACACCAGAATCAATTATGCAAGAATATGAATCAATGCTGCTTGCGAGAGAGCAAGACAGCGAAGTGAAAGAAAAGAACACAGAACTTCGAAAGAACGTTGCTGCTCTTAAACAAGAAAACAAGACACTATCTTCTGCGGCACTTAAGCTGCAGGAGCAAAACAAAGAATATAAAACAGCATTTACAACATTGCAAGAAAAGTTGGAAACCATGAATGTCTCTAACGCAAAGTTGCTGTATATAAACCAGGCTCTTGAGAATGCCTCCTTGAATGAGCGACAAAGAAGAAAACTTGTCGAAGCCATTTCGAAAGCCGAAACAGTACAAGAAGCAAAGATTGTTTTTGATACCATGAGTGATACGGTAACAACTACTTCAGACGTGAAGAAGGATGCTACTTTAAATGAGATGGTCTCTAGAAAGTCTTCACTACTTGTCGCGGCTCGAAAAGAGCAACCTAAACAGGATGCCAATCCTATGTTTAATAGAATGCAGAAATTGGCAGGAATAAAGACAAAGTAATTCTAAATTAAATTTATAGAAAAAGGAGGTGAATTTATAATGTCTATTTTACAAAAATTAACAGAAGGCGTACAGTCCCGCGATATGCAGGCCGAAGGTGCGGCACTTCTTAACAAGTGGGAAGCTACTGGCTTGCTTGAAGGTCTTAATGAAGGCCAGGCTAAGCAGGGAATGGCGGTACTTCTCGAAAACCAAGCGAAGGAACTTCTTAGAGAAGCTTCTTCCATGGCTGCAGGCGATGTCGAAGGCTTCGCTGCAGTTGCATTCCCAATCGTTCGTCGTGTATTCGGTGGACTGATCGCTAACGATCTTATCTCGGTTCAGCCAATGAGCCTTCCAAGTGGTCTTATTTTCTTCTTGGATTTCACAAGAGAAGCTGCCGGCGGCGGTGAAGGCGCAAACTCATCATTGTACGGTGGTGGCAAGGTAGGTAAGGAAATCGTTGAGGGTATTTCCCTTGATGGTGCTGCAGACCAGGGTGGCTTTTATAACTTGTCAACCGGTTTCTCTAGTGCTACTGGCGATTTCGACCTTGATATGGACAATGGCGCAGCTAGCGCTGCTGTTGCACACCTTGATGGTTCGACGAGATCAGAATTGGATCACGATGCGGACTTGGCTGGCAAGTCAGTAATTATATTTACTTGTCAAGCAGCTGCTCAAACTGGTGGTGTTCCTTTGGCTCAAATTGACCCAGGTACCCCTCAGAGCTTCCACGCCGTTGTTACTGGTACTCAGGAAGCCGGACAAGCTAACTTTGCAGGACTCGGTACTGATGTTATTGCTCACCGTGATGTTAACGGTGATCTTGTTATTACATCACAAGCCGACAACCCAGGTGGAGGCACTGGTAATCTTACTGCTGACGCCACCGGGCAGGTTATTCGTCTTCGCGAAGTTCGTAGACACACAGGCTTCACAAAGTCTACTAATGGAACATCTGGTTTACTTACAGTAACAAATGTACCAAAGATTGTATTTGAAGTGGTTAGTGTTAAGGGTGGAATTGATTTTGCAAGTAAAGCTGATATCGCCTCAGTAGAGACTATGACTCTAACTCAGGTTAAAAGAGAGGAAGCTCTCTGTACCGCGGCAGTCATCGGCCAAACTGAACTAGACGCTCTTGCAACCGAGTTTGACGCATTAACAATTCCTTTCAGAGGAACAGTTAGAGATCAGCTTCAGTCTGGTGGTTCACTTGGTGCAATCGCCGGCGCTGACGTGTGGGCACTTGAAGAGCCAACTGGTAAGACTGGTGGAAACAGCGGTTCAACAGATAACAAGCTTGCAATTGCCGAGATTGATATCAAGGTTGACAGCTTGGCTGTTACCGCACAGACCAAGAAGCTGAAGGCCAAGTGGTCTCCAGAGCTTGGCCAGGACCTCAACGCTTATCACAACCTCGACGCAGAGGTTGAGCTTACCGGTATTCTTTCAGAGCAGATTGCTTTGGAAATCGACCGCGAGCTTCTTGGTGAGCTTGTTGACGGCGCAACTGCTGGTACACGTTACTGGTCACGCGCTCCAGGTCTTTTCGTTGACTCAACCGGTGCAGAGATTGGACACCAGTCTGCAGCTCCTGACTTCACGGGTACAGTTAGCGAGTGGTACGAGACACTCATTGAGACAATCAATGACGTAAGCG
>CAACVD010000718.1_pt1 | contig 15987 bp, 6 predicted proteins | sample 2381771 | NCBI WGS metagenome assembly CAACVD01 (sample SAMEA5211965, study PRJEB30684) | marine metagenome | biome: Marine; feature: Epipelagic; material: Water | collected 2015-10-15 | depth 15 m | reverse complement strand
CGGAGGCACATCAGTTACTGCTAGTTATTCTACTTTATGGCTTACCTTTAATGAGCTGTATATGACTGATCGTTTTTTGGATACCAAAGTGTAGCAGGTGTATTACAATCACACCAATTACCATAATCTAATAGTTCAAGTTCATCCCAATCATCTTGACTATTATAATACCCGCAACTACATCCAGGGCCTAGACCAGCATTACCATAACAATCACATATACCTACAGGAAAGTTTCCTCCTGTCGAATAATTACTTAAATTTCCATTTTCATCACATATACAACCATATCCTCCTGCGCCAGGACTTAAATCACTTACATTACTCCCTTCACAGTCACAATAGTGAGCTACACCCCAATCGCCTTGAGTACCGTTTCCTATAGGCACAGTAGTGCCATCACAGTTACAGTATTCCCCTTTTTCTTTTAACTCAGCTTGTTGCTCTGGAGTTGAACATCCTCCACAATACATATTTGCATTATATCCAGCATTAAATCCATTTTCTTGAGTACCTCCATAACCTGGGCACCCACATACCGTAGAAATATTAACGCCGTAATTACTTGTTCCTGAAGGAGCATACTGACAACTACCATCATCAACAGTAGCATTCGGTATGTAATTACATGCGTTTGGATCAGTACACCCATACATACCACAGTATGCGGGATCATCAAAACAGAATTGATCTGCTTGCACACAAGCTTCAGGTGTTATACCTACATAATTAGGTGAAGTTGCGTCTGTACAGGTTCTACAAAATTCTGGATTCCAATCATCTGAATGAATAAAGTTAGCATATCCAGGAGCTTGTGCGCCTGTACCTGATACTCCTCCAACAATTCCTCCAAGTAAAACTAATTGATTGTTACTTCCTTGGACAAAAGGATCTCCCCCTAAATTAACATTTTGTGCAGAAACTGCATTATAATAACCTTGGGTTGGAAGATAATAATACACACCAGTACTCCCCCAATTGGTGTTAGAACAAATGTTTGGTAAATCCTGCAGCGCCGCCATATTAGTATACCAAGGTAAATTACCTATTACACCACCATATCCAAGTGCACCCGTTTCTTCACCAAATTGCCAATCGATATATATCTCCGCCGACCAGACACATGAACAGTTACAGTGTGGATTTTTAAAAGTTGTAAACTCTGTAGGCATCACGAAGGAAGTAAACAGAAGTTGTGATATCTCTTGAACTGTCAGTGGAGATCCTCCACACTGTTCATTTCTTTCTATTAGCGGAAGTATCATATGATAAGCTATAGTAGTGTCATACTCAAAAATCATTGCTGCAAATCCCTCATAATCTCCTGTACAAATACCATTACAATTACCTACCCCTTCACCGTATATACAAGAACCGTCATCTTGCTGAGCATAAGGGTTATAATTAACAGCATTTGGATCTGTACAACCTGGAATTATTACAGGAGGTAAGAATTGTATATCATCTTCAAAATCTCCAAGATCATCACCTTTGTTTCCTGCAGGCATACTCGAAGAAATAAGAGAAGAAAATCCTCCTGGATCTCTAAAACTTCTATTATCGTCAAAAACAGCTTTAACACAAGCTGTTCTAAATAAACGTGCGTTACTAAATTGATTACCTCCAGAATTTGCATTACTTATATACCCTCCAATAAAAATAATTCTTTCATTTTCAGATCCAGGCTTATATAAATCTGCAGGTATTATATTAGATATAAAAATATCTCCTTGTGCGCCTAAATACATCCCTATGGGAGCTGAATTATTTTCATAAAAAGAATTACCTTGATCTGAAAAGCCATCTGTAAATGTTGTAAAATTTTGAGAACTCAATCCTTCAGGTTCTGCGAACGTATTTTGATTTAGTGTAGGCCCATCATATCTAAAGGGCTCAGTCGCATGTGGTGATACTTTAAATCTTATTAACCTATTAGATTTAGAAAGACTTTCAACTGAGTTTGTTGTGTAAGAGCCATGTTTACCTACTAAACAATATAGTCTTTCTATAGGAGAAATAATCTCCCCTAAATCAGGATGATTACTTGTAGTTGTCGTAATATTAGTAAATTCTAAACCTCTAATAATAGTATCTGTCATTCCTACATACGAATCGGGTCCGTGATTTTCTACTAAATGTAGATCTCCAGTTAGAGTGTTTCCTATTTGATTACCTATAATCTTACTGCTTGCTACACTTTGAGTAATATCTAACTGATAAACACTCAAAGAAAATACAGTGTGTAGATGATTAGAGCTTTTAGACATAGTACCAATAGCTATACGAGTATTATCTCTATTTACAGCAATAGTAGTATATAACTCTACTCCAGATATACTGTAGCTAGAAGATCTTGCACCAGCACTTGCAGTTTCAGTAAGTTTATCTTGTAGTAAAGAGTGCACTAAAATAACCTCTGAAGATTCTTCAATACCTCCTTTAGTATACTCAGCTATATTTAAATAAACTTTCTTTTTATTTTCAGTGGCTATAGTGTCCGTTACAGATCTAATTATTAAAATCCTATCTTGTTCTGTATCAGCTTTTATAATTCTAGCCCCAGGTATAAAATCGTATCCTGCAACAGAATTGTTGCTTAAAGTTACAGAGTTTTCATTTAACTCATAAGTGTACGATACATTATTATCTATGTTAATAAAAGCTCTGAATGTTTTAAATACATAAGACCCAAGAGAATCTGATGCATAGCCGTAGATATAATCATTAATACCCTCTTCACTTGATGTTATAAATACAGAGTCTTTAAAGTCATAATTAATTCCTGTTAAAGGCGCAGTATCAATAACAGTACCGTCGTATCCTTTTAATAAAATTTGCCCATCGTTTTCTATTACATAGGCAACAATTCCTAAACTTACATTATTAGCAGTTTGAACTGCAGCAGCTTGAGAAACTACATTATCTAATTCTACATTAGGATAGATTTTATTTGATATTGAATCAAATGTAAATCCAGAGCCTATAAATTTTGAATTGTACTCAAAGTTATTTATAAGAGTAATTCCTTCTCCTATACCTATAGCAGGTTCTTTTGAGTTGAATACTTGAGCATATTTAATTCTAGAATCTTTATCACTATAATTATTAGATTCATGTGTATAGATAGGTTCTCTAGTAAGATCATAGTGTAAATTGTTATGTAAATAAGATTTAGAAGGAATATAAGTTTGTCCTGAAACTACATACGTCTGAGGATTTTGTCTAAATAAATCTACAGACAATTGTAAATCTGGATCTGTTATTTTTAGATAATCATTATCTCCTCCCCAAAAATAAATACATCCGTCATCTTGAAGTGTTACTTTTACAAGATCCATACTGCTAGACATATCTACTACTTTAGCATCGTTTGATATGCTTTGTTCTAATTGGCCTAAAGTACAACCATAAGATTCCCCTTCACCGCCTCCAGGGTGTATATTATATATAGCAATCCTTAAATCCGAAGAGTCAGTTGGATTTTGTATAATAGTATATAAATAGTTATCGTCAGGAGAAAACTGCATAGATACAGGAGTCCAACCTCCCTGGAAGTTTTCCATACTCGGATTACCTCCGCAAACATGCAGTTCTAGTCCGTTTTCAGTTGTAGGTGATACTAATGAAAAATTTGTATTATTAACTTTAGTTAATACAAAACCATGCTTTACAGCAATAGCTAAATGAAAATCTCCTACATGTCTAAGAGCATTATATGGTTCTGCAAAAGAAAGATCTCCGTTTTGAGCTGCTGCTTCATGATCACCATTATTAAACCCAACATTGTAAAACTCAATATCAGCATCCCACTCATTTTTTGGAACAGCCCAACCTACGTAGCTTATTTTAGTAGTATCACAAAAATAAGATCTAAATAATTTGTTTCCTAAAGTTATAGGTAAGGATGCGAATAAAGATAGATTTGAACTGCGGCTCTCATCTCCTATAGCAAACTCTCCTTTACTCCATTGTTTTCCACTTATAGATAGTAGCCCGATTGAGCTGTTAGAAAAACTAAAACCTGTACTAAAAGGTCTTAATAAAGTTTGTCCTGCGTTTCTAGCAAAATAAGGATGACAATCTGCATTTGTATTTCTTACATTTAACTCTCTTTTAGTTGCATCATGAGTGTTTGTTGCTGCTGCAGTTGATCTAAAATCATAATCTACTTCTGATGGAGGGGCACCTATTTCATTTATAGTATGTGTGCCTGTGGAAGTTTTATTTATATAATAATTTCCATTTGCAATAAAATCAAGATCACCTACCCAAGCAGCATGAGTCTCGCTTTCGTACAAAACTGTTGTACTTGCTGACTGAGATATATTAGTTATATGTAAAAAATTAGCATACAAATCTATACTCAAAGCTTTAACGCCATCTATAGTAGGAATAAAACATGTTTTTAAATTATCTATATCAGTGTGTACAGTAAATTGTAAGGCATTATTAGGGTACGCATCAAATAAATTATCAAGTTTACTTTTAAATACAGGAGACTGCTGTGGGTCAAGAAGAGATCCCATTGCTGGTATTTGATTACCTAAAGGTTGGTAAGCAAAACCTACAAAAAGTCTAGTTGCAGTCCCAATAATAATTTCATCAGAAGATGTTTCAATATCAATATTAGTTCCTGTATTAACATCAGTAATGAATTTACCGTCTAAATCAATATTTAAATAATTACCATTATTATCTGATATAGGAGATCCTAAATAATGGATAGGCGGCAGCTCATCTCTAGTGTGGGAAACATTACCATGTGTGTACGTATCTAAATCACATGCCGCCACTGTTTGACCTTGACTATTAACTTGAGGTAATCCATCACTTAACTTTAACCTTTCTAGTTTTCCTGTATTTGTAAGCCAGTAAATAAAATGGTTTTCCCCATCCTCACTCACTTGGTAATTAATATTTGTATTATGACTATAATAAGACATTCCAGAGGGTTGTTTATCCTCTAAAGAAATAGAAGGCATCCCAGAGAGTAATTGGGCGTCTTTATTAAAAATATTAATACTACCAGTAGCAGAAAGTAATACATAATATCTAGGTGTACCGCTACTATCTCCATAAGTTCCAGGAGCTTTATCTGTTATTACAAGAGATGTAAGATAATACATGTCATCAGTAAAGTCTAGAGGTAAACTAGTATTATTATCATTAATATCTGTAATAGACATTGGAGATTCAAATAGCCCTGGTTCAAAAGCATATATATTAGAATCATCATATAAAAAATACTGATTATGAGATCCGTAATAATCTAAAGAATCTCTTGTAGCAAGATCTGGGTTAACAGGAAAAGGTATGCAACTAAAATCACTTGCAGTTGCATCAGGATTATAGTTTTGAGCTGTAGGATCTGTACAACCATAAATTAAAAGATTTCCAAAAATATCTCCATAAACAAGCATTGTTTGTGTTGTTATAGAACTATAATTTTTAAGATAACCTTTTTGTACATGCCCAGACTCTGAAATATTTAAATCAAATAAATTAACATAATGTATATTTAAATGATCAAAACTCATAGGAGATAAAACTGTTGTATTTTGCATTCCTAAAAGCTTCCCAACACCATAAACTACATAGTTTAATAATAAAGTACCAGCCACAAACTTTATTAAAGTCCAATTTATACCTAAATTTAATTTTAAGGTGTTAGTGTCTCTGTCTACCATATGTAAACTAGTAAGAGAAGCATCAAAGTCTATAGTAATATCTGCATCGTTTACAACTTTTTCAAAGTTTAAAACCACATACTCATTGTAAAGCTCATTTATAAAAAGGCTCCATTGAGTAAAACTATTTAAAACTTCAATCTCAAATGCATTAGCTGTAATGTAAGTTCCAGGTAAAACTTTAACCCCTTCTGTTCTAGGATGATCTACAAGGATAGGCTCTAGATCTGGAATAGAGTAAGTAATTGTTATATTCTGTACTTCACCAGAAGTTTTACCATTATTTATTGCATCTCTTAAATTTTGTATCATGTTTTATTATTTCAAAGGTACTACTTGTAATGCGTATACTTGTATATCTGTAACTGCTGTAGCTGCATTAACATCTGCGCTAACTGTTATTTTACTATTCCAATCTAATTGTAAATTATTTGTAAGTCCTACAGAGGTGTCATCTTGCCCAATCATTACAAATCCAAACGCCATATATTCAGCAGTATCCGAGTGTAAAACTGTTATTTCGTGATGGCAAAATACACCGCTAGGAGCTGTAGTACCTGTAGTAGAAGATGCTAAAACTTGAGTTCCATTTACACCTATAGCAATAGTTTTAGTATGACCATTACTTGCAAAGAATGAATGGGCTATAATTTTAAATCCTGAGTTTATAGGGTACTCTCTTAAGTCTACATCTATAGCCATAACAGACTCGTAAGATCCTGCAGTAACAGCTCTTTCTCCATTAGTAAGATCTATAGTACTAAAAGTTTTTACACCTGCTCCCGCACTAGTACCCGTAGAAACATTTCCTTCTACATACCACTTACTATTACCATCGGTATAGAGTTTTACAGATTCACTATTAGTAGATAGTATAAAACTTCTCGAACCTTGAATTGTATCTCCACCTGATGTAACAATAGTAATTGTGTTTTGAGCAGCTTGATTGCTCTCATCTTTTATTAAATACTTTACTAGTTTAGGATTCTTTAATCTTCCTATTGTAGGCAAAGTTATAGTAGTTGGCCCTTGAGAAGACATAACCCCTATAATACCTTTTTCATCTTCTGTTAGTGAATAAGTAGGAGTTTTTACAACTGTTCTATTATATTCACTATTTAACTCTAAAGCTCTTTTATATTTTAAAGGTGTTAAAGCAGAAGTAGAAGAGTCTAAATCTTTTAACTCTTCATCTGTAGCTACTTTTAATATACCTGCTTGATCTTCTGTAGAAAATACAACATTAGTATTTAAAATTGCAAACTGATCTCCTACTTGAGAATGTGTTCCTCCTATGGAATCTTCTATACACACAAGTAAATCTCCTGTTTGTACTTCTGGGCCATCTTCTGCAAATGAAGAAGCCTCATGAGTAATAACAAAACTATCGCCAGAAGATGCTACTGGATAAGATGTAGTAGACGAATATTTTTTAACAGCTTTTAAAGTGCTTTTTAAATTATCATCTACAAACTTTTTTGTAACAACATCATTGTCTGCAAATTGCTGAGGAGATATTCTATAAGATAAATTTGTAAGTAAGGAAGTGCTTCCGTCAGCTCTAACAACATTACTTAAATTATCATCTACATATTTTTTAGTTGTAAGATGTTTTTTAGATAAAGGTTCTGAAGCAGTAACTGGCGCTTTAAAACTTGGAGCGTCTCTACTTATAGTTTTTCTATTAAGCTGTTTTTTTACAGATTGTAGATCTGAAGATACTTTAGACACATAACTATCTAAATAACTTAAAAGATCTTTTTTTGTGATATGCTTTTCTACTCCATTTTGAACAATCGATATTAAATCTCCTTCAGAGCTAACATATGCTTTAGGTTTAGTTGTTTTTGCCATTTTTATATTTTTATCAGTATGAAATGTTAAGTTCTATTGCGATGTCCTCTAAAGCTTTATTATAGACATCTTTTACTTCGGCCGTTAAAAATTTACCTGAGCTAAAACTATTAACCCCTCCCTGAACATGATCTCTCAAAGATTGAAAATGTAAAGAATACTCGCCAGATAAAATATTAGAACTAGCTACAAATTTTTGACCGTTAAAATCTGAAGTTTTTGGTAAATTAATTGTAAAGGTCTCTGCAGTTTTTCCGAGAAAGTTAAATGTAAAATCACCTCTATATATACCCATATCATCTATATATTTTCTACGATTAGGATCTGCACTTGTAGATAATGTAATTCTATGTTGTAAATATTCGGAACAAGAAACTTTATCTCCCAAAATCCCTGCCTCAGGATTATAGTTTGGTATTTTAACTACAGGAATAAATCTTCCGTTATAATTTTCAATTCCTATAACTAAATCTAAATTACCTATTGTTTGCTGTTCTAGTTCATACGAACTAGCACAAGGAATTGGTAACACCATACTTGCAGGAGCAACTCCTTTAGTAATTATAGGAGCTTCTAATCTAGAACCCATAAATGAAATCCATGCTGACATTAAATTAAATTTACGCACAGCTTTTGGACTAGCAGTACCATTTGCTAATTTATCTGACAATTTAGCGCCATAAGCATCTAGTTCTGAATTAGCTTTATTATATCTTTTTTGTAAATGTTCTAGTGTAATAGCCATGGTAAAATTAATTGTCGGTAAAGATAGGTAAATTAATAATTTTATTTATAACTTTGTGCATTTTTTTGGCTAGAGCCTCTTCTTTAGTTAATTTAGTATTTGGCCTTCTAAGTAACTCATTTCTATAATATAGCTTTGAGTTACTATTTCTACCATGAGTTTTAAATTCTGCTGACTCATCTCTAAAATCAAATGTAACTACAAAAGGACCGCTATAACCTTCTCCGTTTTCAGTATAAAAATATTTTGAAAATAATAATTGTTTAGGAGAAGATGTAACTACATGTGATTCTTGTTTCTGCGCTTTACTAGAACTTAATCTTCTCGCGCCCATAGTCTGTAGTTTTTGTTCAACTTGTTCAAGAATTAAATTAGAATCTAATACAGATTCAGGATAACCACTTATTGAGTGCAGTTGTGACTCAGAGTATTTTGGTAATTGACTATAAGTAATTATTTCACCATTAGTTTGTGCTATAGAACTTGATGATAACTCCCCTCCTATAATATATTGTTGCTCAGGTATAAGAGATTCAGAGCAAGGTACTAGAGTTGCTAAATTTTCGGTAGCAGTTAGCAAACTTAAATCAGTGATATATCCTCCGTTATTTTCGTCAGGACTAAATAGAACTACATTATCACAATTCATATAAGTTACCTCTTCAATCTGAGCAACAGAGCAAGCGCTAGATCTTTGTATTGCATCATCATTTTGAGGTGAGTTTGGAGAGTATAAAAAACAGCCCCCTGAGCCATCTGGTAATATTGGGTTTTCTACACAATTGTATCTACTAGCATTATTAATACTTCTAAGTCTGTGCTGATTATGGGCTAGCACTAGACTATCGGACGAAAAACAAACTTCAGATACTAGATGAGATATGTGATTATAAGAATCTCCTGTATAACTTACTAAATCATCCCCCTCAATAGGCGACGGAAAACTATTACCTTCATAAGTTTTTATAGCTTTCATATAATGTGAACTGTACTGTCCATTATCCATAAGCCCATCAAACCTATACATATCTCCTCCCCAAGTAGCATTATAACCAGCATTAAGTAAACGAGGTTTTGTTATGGTGCTTTCGATTTCTTCTACTGTTAAAATTCCATCATCAATTATAATTTTATCTTGCGCAAGATCATATCTACTAGTATTTATAAATTCTAGTAATGGCGTCTCTATAACAACTGGATTATTTGTGTAATTATATATATCTCCAGTTTCTGAGTCTGCTATATATCTAATAACAGGGTTATCATTACAAATAGTAAAGCCTGAAGCAGCTAAATCTAATGTTGGTATACATACTAATTTAATAATAGCTGGTCTAGGTATTGCTGTAAACTGACAAACACTTAAATTATCTGTATTTAAAGTATTAACTAACTCATTTGCAGCTTCTATAATAGCATTTGTGCTGTACACAGTACCGTACTGAGTAAGAGTATCTATCATAGATTGATTAAATCCTGCGCCATAGTCTCCTATAGCGTCAGGGTTAGTGCAAATAGTGCTATAACAAGAACCATCTTCAGTATTTGCAAGACTATCATAGTTATCAGCCCATGTTTGCATACACCCACTTTTTCTTTCAATACAAGTTCCATTATTGTAAGTAGCAAACGCATTATAGTTATACATAGTAGGATCATTACAGCCTCCAACTTCTGACTCAATGTTAACTCCTAATACAGAATTTCTTACATACAAATGGTATCTTTCAAAGTCAGACTTTTCAGGACTACTGGTATTTGTACTTTCATCAGAATATGTTAAATCGCTTCCAATATCTTCTTGATAAATAATATTTAAATTATTTATAATAGGAAGATCTTGGTAGTTAAATAAATAATTAGTTGCTTTTACAGTATGATTTGACCAATACCTTTGTTCATGAACTGAGTCAGTAGTTAAATAGTACATAGCATCAGTCATATACAATGGGTTATACTCTCCATATAAATCTTCATAATAATGTTCTTTTATTGTCATGTCAAATAATGGAGGTTTATAGTTAGAACTATCATCCATATCATAAACACCATTAGCACTAGTCTGTGAAAAATACTGTGTTAAAGGATTATATAACGAAGCATCAGGATTTGTAGATCCTATTGCATATCTAGTTGATACAGATTATATTCGTCTGGCATATTAGATATAAACTCAATTTCTGCTTCTGAATATATATTGTTTAGTGTAGGATCAGAATCTACGAAATCTAAATAAGAATTAAAATAAGCTTTAGGACTTATTTCATAAACTTTTGGAAGAATAGATCCCCAACCAAATCCACAATACCCATTAAAAAAAGGTAATTTTAAAATAGTTTGGTCTGGATCAGAATATTTATGTAGCGGGACATCCATTCTTAAATTAGGAGAAGCATACCCATCTTTATATTTATTCGTAGTAAAAATTAACCAAGAAGAGGTTAATCTAGTTGCAAGCCTAAATAAATTATTATCTATTCTGTCAATATGCCCTTGTGAATATGCTGAACGTATACGATTTATTGCAGGGTTTCCAGCTGAGTTATCACCTATATTCCAGCTTGAGCTGCTTCGTGTTCTAAAGCTTGTAAATTCGTCTTTAAATTTACCCACATCATTATGCGCTCTGCTTCCCCCAACCATTACTGCGTGGGCTGCCCAAGCATTATCTCCGCCTCCTATGATTTTAAATTCATAAGTGGTACCGTCTCCGTTATAATATATTTGTGTATTATGTAAACAAGGGCAGAACTCTGGATCTAAAAGATTATCTACTGGTGTATTATCTGGGTACACTGGAAACAAATCATTATATGCATTAAAATTGTGCATCCAAAAATGATCATACTTTGTGTTTAATGATATATTTGTTTTATTAGGGGTCCACGGATGAGGATTGTATTCACTTGCTCCTAGAATACAAAAAGGAATATAAGTAGTTACATTTGGTCCTTTTCTTGTTCCATCATCATTAGTAGGATTTACTACAAGCTGTTTAACTATAGTATCATCTTCTAGCAAATTAATTCTTTTAATTAAAATTAAAGAGTTTGACTTATTAACAAGATTCGTTATTGTGTTAGGTGACATTTGCGGACACGCGCTAACACTTATAACCTGACGACCTGTTGGGCCAGAGTATGGAATTTCTGATGTCCAGCAGTTCCAAGTCGGCATTAAATTTAAATCAGGATTCTCGTCTATTGTATTTTGATTACTAGGTGTAGCATTGCTAGAGTTTATAGCTAAATTATATATTAACGATGGTGAAGGTGTCAAGCACTGATTGTCTTGCTCAACATTATATTTCCTTATAGACGATGCAATTACTTCACCTTCTGCTTGGTTAGGCAATCGCCAACCTTCCATTTCATCTGCTTTTATTTCTGCTTCTGAATATGTATAGTTACCACTAATAAATCTTAAAGCATATATGTATTTTTGCTCATGAACCCTCGTAACTATTTCTGGCATTCCGTCTACAATATACTCTGAAGCTAATGCAGGCGGATTTTTTATTATGTAAGCCCCTCCCCAAAAAGAACTGACACCTGTTAGTGCATCTGCTGCTAAGTCTGTAATAGGGTCCATACCCGTTCTTTGTCCATCTACAGACTGTGGATCAAATACATCAAATAAATTATTAATGTTTGGTATATTAGAACGATTGTAATCTGAAAGAGTAAGCAAAGAACGAGAATGTATACTAGCATCAACAGTTGCATAGTCTGCAGACTGAAAAATATTTTTTCTACCAAAATCAGAAGTTATATGAGGTATAAATTTATTAAATACAAACTCTATGTATTCTTTTTCTTCTTCAGATATTTCTGAAAAATCAGAACTTATATACTCAGGAGTATTTGATAATTTACCCATTGCCGCCATTCTCCTAGTTTGATATAGATCTACGTGAGTACTAACCCAGTCCTCTACATTATTAGAGTTTACGTGAGAAGGATAGAGAGTGCTTAACTGAGCTGCCCCATAAACAAAATAATTACCACTTTGCTGAGCTTGTTGTTGAAGTTCATACCAGTGCTGCCACTCTGCCTCGGCTACAGTATAGTTCCGTAGAGCTGTTTTGTATTTTGGATTTTTTACAGTATAAGAAAATGGAGGTTTAAGATCAGCATTTAATAAATATTTTTCAGCAATAACATCCTCTTCATAACCCCAAATACTTCCTTTTCCTGGAAAAATATGAGCTCCTATTATTATATTTCCAAACTCATCATTAGTTAAAGCTACATCATAATTTATACTAAAACTATTTGCAAATATACCATCAGAAGTTCTAAGTTTTCTTTCTTCTTTAAAGATAGCGCCACCAATTGCTGGAGCTTGCCATGCATGTATTCTACCCATTAAATGGCCAAATTCATGATAAAGTATAGATGGTATAGCCTTTGCAGGGCCTTTTATAGCTAAAGGATCTCGCCACCCTCCTTTTGTAGTACCAGTACTCCACGTATCTTGTGATGTACATTCACTACCATCATAAGTAAGAGCAAGGTCTCCAAATATAGTTTTTCTAGAACCCTGGTGATTTACTAAAGTAAGCATATCTTCCCCCTCTACATTACTATCTATATTATATACACTATATGTAGGCCCAGTTTGAGGGTTTATTGCAAGAGTCATGTCTAAATTATTAGTATATATAATTTGCTGTATAACATTAAGTTTAGTAACAAACTCTACATTTATTAGTTTAGAGTCATTAAAAATAGCTCCTGGATAATCTTCAGCAAAATAAAAATATTCTTGCTCTAATAACTTATGAACCTTATTTTGGTGGTATATATCTAGATGATCTACTAAGTCATGTAAACCTACTTTAAGTCCAGTAAACTCTTTATAGAAACCCCCAAGAAGATGCTCTGTTTTTATTTTAGTAGGAAAATAAAACTGTATATTAGGATAAAGGTCTCGAAGCTCTTTATGACTAACAAATTCATCTACATATAGTCTACTACTTTCATCGTAAATCACAGCTCCTGTATAGTAACCAAAGTCTTTTATTTTTGTATAATGATTTACTGTATTTATTCCAGCCATAGAATAATCAACTTGAGTAGTATCTACTATTTGAGCATTATTTAATGTGTCAAACCCTTGGCTATTATTTGTATCTATTCCAGCAAAAACTTTATTAAGCTCTTCAAATGCCTCTCTTGTTCTATTATATTTTTGAACTCGACTACCGCCTTGAGAAATTCCTGAATAAAAAGTTGAATTTGAAATAGGATCTTCATTGTACATATGAAAGTACATAATTACAGGAACATACACAGTATCACAACTTCCATCTGCGCAAGCTTCTGCTGTGTCGTGGGCAGAGTTTCCAGTAGATCTGTAATTATTATTTAAATTCTGCATCGCAGATCTTAATATAGTTGTTACTTCAGTATGTTCGTAAATTTCATCATCATGGCTGCATGTAGGTCTAACATGATTAGGACCAACTCTCGAAAGGCCTTCTGCTGCTTTTCTAGATACTTTTGTATATGGAACTTTTGCCATTATATAAATTTATTAGCTATATCTTTTATAGCATTAATTTTTTTTAAAAATTTTATAGCTTCTTCTTCTTTAGGCTCCGCGTAGATTTCTAAATAAGAAATTTTATCTTCTACAATATTGTTATTTATTATAGTTGAAGAATTATCGCACTCGAAAGCATCTGCAGGTGTAGGTTTAGTATCAATAACAGGAACTCCAGAGTTTATTAAAGATAGTAAAATACCAGTTTCAGTAACTGACGTTTCTGGGTTAATATATTTCATTGCTATGTTAGCCCGAATCCTTAGTATTTGTAAAGGAGTTAATGAGTATTTTTCGTTATTATTAGATAATAAATACCAAGACATAGCATTTAAATGCAGTGATCCATGAAGAAACCCCTCTTTATCACAAAAATTAGTTCCGTTCCAAGGATAATGAAATTTGGGTACATATGTATCTCGGTCACAGCTATAACAAACATCATTATCTTTATAACTCGTGTAAACACACTTATCATTACAAACTGGATAATTATCTGTTTGAGGAACTATAGGTACTTTGTATTTGTTTTTATTATCTATACTCTGTTTATATAAATACCTTTCTATATCATGAAAATTAAAAGTGTTTAAATCTGCTAACCCTAAAGCATATCCTACACCTTTTACTAAAGGTTTTGCTTTGTGATGTGTTTTTCCAAAATATGGAACAGGAAACGGCGCCTCTTTATGCCCGTCTACATGTCCAAATTTATGCATTTTCTGTAACATTTTTGTTATATATTTTTGCATGCCTGTAAGCTGGCTGTACCTATAACCATAGCCAGGATTATCAGAGTCAACATAAGGATTACCTAAAGCATAAAAAGGAAGTGCGATATTATACCCAGAATGTAATTTATTACTATAATCAAATACAAAAGGATTCGGAGCATCTAAACATGTAAACATCTCTTCATTTAGGTTATTTACTAAAAATACATTTAAAACATTTTTAAAACTATACAGATCATAAATCATTTTTAATGGTATGCTTCTGAGTAGTTTGCTTTCATCTAGTGGCTCCGACACAGTGTGTACAGTCTCTCTAACACAAACCCCATAGTCTTTATAATAGAAGTTTTTTTCTTCTCCTTTTCTATTTATTCTAGTAACGTAAAGATCAGATGCATCTACAATATGTAACCCTGGTAAAGGTAAATTTTTCATTATACCTTCTTCTCCTATAGGGCCTTTTTGTATTGGAGCAAAAAGTACACCTGCATCTTTATATACAGAATTTAAATCGTCTAGTATTTGACCAACCTTAAAGTCTATATTTTGTTTACTAGGAGAAATTATGCTACCTGAAGTGTCTGCCGACAGATCATCTACTATTGCATGAAACACAATAGGTATTACAACTCTTTCTCCAGAAATATTTGAAGGAGCTTTACTTAAAAATGTAGTTATAGTATTTGAAATACTATCTTCATAGAATTTTAAATTTATTTTTAATTCTTGAGCTAATGCAAGATTTAAATGCCAACTGTCTAGGGCAAAAGGAGAAAGAGCCTCGCTATTTATAGTAGATGCTATTGACATATATTATCGCATATTTTTTATAGTTTCAAATAAACTTTTAGCAAGCAGTGCATTTTCAATATCACTATCATCACAGTCTTCACATCCTAAATTTACAGCTCCCATCATTTTCTCTATAATTTTTTGAGAGTTGCATATACTTCTAAATGTAAACTCAAATTCTTCTTTATAATTAATTATTTCATTATTTAAGTTAACAACTAGTGAGTATACACCATCTTCTACTACTTCTTTCATAGGGTCATAAGACTCAGGAATAGTAGGATTATTAGCTATTTCTGTTGATATATCATATGATGGTATAGAAACTTTAAAAGCTCTATAACTGTCTTCGGACGGATAGTATACAGTATTTTCAAAATTAACAAGACTTATTGGAGTTGTATATTGTTCACCATCTATAAAATGATATGTAACTAAATATAACTGCATGTTAAAGTTATTTCTATTTCCAGTAACATTAAAACCTCCCCACCCTCCAGGATTAGAAGTTTCGTTATAAACACCAGTTACATCTTCTATAACTAGATTTTTACAATCATCTGTTGTACTTATATTAATTCTAATCGTTACACTATTCGTGTTAACTTTAAAGATGATGATAACTTGT
>CAACVD010000717.1_pt1 | contig 15989 bp, 10 predicted proteins | sample 2381771 | NCBI WGS metagenome assembly CAACVD01 (sample SAMEA5211965, study PRJEB30684) | marine metagenome | biome: Marine; feature: Epipelagic; material: Water | collected 2015-10-15 | depth 15 m | reverse complement strand
GGCAAAAAAGGTGCTGATAATGCTTCTGTAGTAACAACTGCTGCTGGAGATGCTCTTTTAGTTAGCATGGCTTCAGGTGGTATTGATGATCCTTCATCTGGAGTAGGTAAACTTTTAAGTGGCTTAGACGAGGCTAAACAAAAGAGTGGAGAAGTAGCAACAGAGCAAAAAGGATTCTTTGACTCTATCCTTGAAGGTTTTCAAACAGCGGGTACTGGCGTGAAAGACTTTTTTGGATCTATTTTCAGTTCTCTTAGTGGCATGTTTGGAGGTGGCTCTGGTTCAGGCGGAGGCGGTATCTTTAGCATGTTCTCTGGAATGCTTGGTCAAGGCGGATTGAACTTTGGTCAACTGTTTGGTGGACCTTCTAACGCAATGCTTGCTACCGGTGCTGCAACTCACTCAACTGCCTTAGCCATGCAACAAGGTATACCTTTCATACCAGGTTCTGATTTTGGTAGCGCTGGCATGTTTTTAGCATCTGGTGGTTTAGTAAAACGTTATGCTGGAGGTGGCAATGTAATTTCCCAAGACCGTGTTCCAGCCCTTCTACAGCCTGGTGAGTTTGTAATGAAACGTTCAGCTGTTAATGCAATGGGCGCTAACAACATGGCAATGATGAATGCAACTGGTAAATCAAATGGTAACGTGGTGGTAAACATTAAAAATGAAGGAACTCCTCAAGATGCACAAGCATCACAACCAAAATTTGATGGAGAAAAGATGGTCATTGATATTGTTACACGTGATCTACGTAACAATGGGCCAATTCGTAAATCATTACGAGGAGGGTCTACTTAATGGCTACTTATCCTAATGATGCAACAGCTCCTGTTACTGGATTTGGTGTTGCCTCAGAAATTACCTACTCTTCAACAGGCACAGAAACAGTATTTAATTTAAATGGCACAGTTGGATTTAGAGGAGAAGTGTTAGCAATAGTTGATGGCGTTGTGCAATCTACTACAAACTACTCAACATCAAATGGTGGTGCTACAGTAACCTTTACAACAGCTCCTAATGCAGCAAACCTCACTCTAAAAACTTTGTCTATTCCAGCACGTTTTCAAATTACTCGTCAAGAAACTGTTACCACTGTTGCAGAGTATTCTAACACTACCCCAACTATTATTAATGGTAATGCTTATGCAATAAATGCTGTTCAAACATCTTTTGCACTTCCAGCTGAATCTAATGTTACTTCAACTGGTGAAATTATGGTGTTTTTATCTGGACTAGCACAAGCATCAGATGCTTATACTTATCCCTCTGCAACACTTGGAGTTGAAGGCATTGATATTGCAGATAATTCAGCTACTAAACTGCTTACAAATTTTTTCGATACACTAACTGACGAATCAGATTCTAATCACACAGTTACTTTTGTCGGTGGCACAGCTGCTTTTCAAACCTATGGTGAAGATAAGTTTGTCTCTTTAGACGGCACAGATGATTATTTACAGATACCTGGAAATGATGATTTTAATGTGAATGATCGATCATTTACGCTTGACACCTGGGCACGTCCTGATATTGGTACTTCACTTGCCTCTAATCAAACTCTATTTGCTCGTCATGTAAATGGTGACAATAACTACAATCTTCGTTTGGTAGGTGCTAATTCAAATGTAGGTTTTGTGGTAAATCGTGCAGGTGGGGTTACTGAACTTTATGGTGGCAATGCTAATGGAGGTTCAAATTATCATGTAGCAGTGTCATATGATTCTTCAACTAGTAATTTAAGATTATATGTTAATAATGTAAAAGTAGCTCATACATTTTATGAAGCTGCCACGGCTACTGGTGGAAATGTTACAATAGGTGCTAATTCTAACACCACTACAGTGGGTGAACATTTTAAAGGCGATATTTCATTTGCTCGTATGGTGCATGGAGCTAGATATCGCACAGATACGATAGCTCCCATAACGAACTCTAATGCAATAACAGTAGAATCAGGAGCTCCTCTTGGCACTTTAGATCCTAATGATCAATTATCTATTAGAATATTTGACTCTCAAGTTCAAACTCTTGATAGATTTACTTCAATGGTAGATCGCAAACCAGATAGAGGATTTTCCTCAGAGAGAGCTTTTGATACAGTTACTTTTAGCTCTCAAGCTGGATATGAAAAACGCCGTTTAAAGTCTCGACGCTCAAAACGCTCATACAGTTTACAATATACAAACGTAACTGGAGTAGAAAAAACAGCGATAGAAAACTTCTACAACGCTAGAAGTGGAGAATTTGAAGCTTTTAGTTTTGACTTGTCACATATTAATGAATCTGGTACAATTACTACTAGATTTGATGGAACACTAAAAGTGCAACAAGTTTTATCTACAGGATCTCAATTGACAGAAAATTTTTTCACCGTATCGTTTAATCTCAAAGAGACTTTTGACTAATGACTGCTCGTAATTATGACGTAATTTTAACTGTTGACAATGCTGCAGGATTTCAGTCTACTAATGCTTTAGTAGGCAACACAACTTCAACAGTTGGTTACATTGCAAATGTTGATACCACTTCAAACCAACTAAAAGTAAAACTTAACAATGTATTGCAAGAGTTTTCTTCTACAGAAGTTGTTCACTCTAACACAATAACGATCGTTGGAAGTGCTAATGGTAGGCTAAACTCTTCATCAATTCCCTTTCAGTCTAATACAATGAGTGGTAATGTGACTACTGCCATTGCTACTGTATCTTCTATCTCACCTAGTGCTTTTATAGCTGAAAAGAACGCTTTTACACAAAACCCAGTAGTTCGTCTTTATACTGTATATTATCCAGGCGAATGGTATCCTCCTAACGAAAATGGTAATCCCACAGGACAAGGGGCAGGCAGAGCTTATCCAAATGATTTTCCTTTAAGATTCGCTGAGATTATTGGTGATTTGGTTTCAGATCTTCAATACAATGTAGTTTATGATACAGATACTTATCTTCCATTTCCTCTTAACTCAAGTGCAATCTCTCAATCAAGTGATGGTAAAATTAACGAACTAACTTTAACTGTGTTTAATTTTGATAACATCATTTCAGCTCTTGTTGAAGATCCGTTTTTGACAGGAAATAATACTTCAAACTCTGTTCAGGCTATCGTAAACAATGAATTGGTCCACGGAATTGACCCTCGCACAGTGCCTGGAACTACTACAAATGAAGATGGCTTAAATTTTGACGAATCGTTTGTAGGAATTTATGGCAGAACTAATGCCTCTTTCACTTATGAACAAACTTTAGCTGTAGGTGGCACTTGGCAAGAGCAAAAAATGGATACACGCGATCTTTTAGGAGGAGTAGTTGAAATTAAAACAACTTTTGCTAACTTTTTAGATTTTTGGCCTGAATATTCTACTGCTCAATATATTTCAGCAAATGTGGTTGAAGTGTATAATTCAATGCCTTACAGAGTTGGTGATAATGTTGTTGCAAAAGGCACTACAACAGAAGCTACTATTCAATCGATAGAAGAAAATAGATTTTTATTTCTCTCTAATGAGCTTGACCCTGGTGCAACAGTTGACACTCCTATTTACATAGTAAACCAACAAGCAGATACAGAATCATATATTGAAGACAAATTTAAGATAGATCAGTTAGAATCATTGAATGACTCTGTTGCATCTTTTGGTTTGGTGTCTTGGCTTCAATATTTTAGAATTGTTACCCCAAAACGTAAATATTATAAAAATACATGTCAATGGACTTATAAAGGTGCTGAGTGTCAGTATCCTGGACCGGGAGGTTTAGCAATTCCTGGAACTTCACTTACGTCAAATGCGAATCCAATCGCTGCAAACAATCAAATAGCTGCTGATGCGGGTGGAGATGTTTGTGGTAAATCTCTCCAAGCTTGTACTCTTCGAAATAATCAACAACACTTTGGAGGCTTCCCTGCAACAGGACGAACAGTTCCCCGCGAATAAAAACACTAAATGTATTTTACCCTGGATTCATCAGTATGGAGATCTTTCAGGTCAATACGGATTGTGCTGCTTTACCTTAAATACTGATGGTAATTTATTTGGCAAAGGCTTATCTCCCTTAACAGCTTTTAATTCTAAAGAAATTAGGTCTGCAAGACTTGAAATGCTCAATGGTGAACAACCAAAAGCATGTGAGGTATGTTATGCTTGGGAAAGTGAGGGAATTGAAAGTCATCGCCAAAGAATGAATCAAAAATTTAAAAGCTACTCTAAACTTTACGACAAAACTCTTGACGACGGAACTGTAACAACACCTCCCATATATTTAGATTTTAGATTTGGCAACTTATGTAATTTTTCTTGTAGAATGTGTGGATCTTACGCATCTTCTTCTTGGGCTAAAGAAGAAAAGCATCATGGTATTATTTCTAAAAGTATTTCTAATCATTATGATTTTTGGACTGATAATAAAAGTTTTTGGGATGACATAGACAAAATTAAAAATTATATTAGAGAACTATATTTTGCAGGTGGTGAACCTTTCGTACAAGAAGGACATTACCAAATGTTACAATTTTTAGTGAAGAATGGTTGTAGTAAAAATATTAACTTATCTTATAACACAAACTTATCTTACAATGGTGGTTTTAAGGGATATGATATTGAAAAACTATGGTCATCATTTCAAAATATTGATTTGTGGCCTAGTATAGAGGGATTTGATGAAAGAGCAGAGTATGGTAGAAAAGGTCTAGATATATCTCTTTTTAAAAAAAATGCTAGTAAATATTCTAAATATATAAAAACATATTCTCTAGTTAGCAGTGTGTACTCAATTACTAGTAATTTAGAGCTTATAAAATGGATTAAAAGCACAAAAAAATCTTTTAGTATAACTAATTTAGTAAACCCTGAATACTTTTCAACAACAATACTATCAAAAGATAAAAAAAAGCAAATTTTACAAAATTATCGAGAACAGCTTTATAGGATTCCTAATTTAAGTGAACACGAAACAAAATCTATTTTAAGCTCTCTTAAGCACATGAACCATAGAGATGATTCTCATCTTCAAAAAAAGTTTAAAGAAATTAACACTAGAAGTGACTTATATAGAAATGAGTCATTTGAATCAACATTTCCAGAGTTAGCAGAGTGGTACAAGAATATTTAGGATTACGTCATGATTATGGTGTGATTGATTGTATTGAGTTGATTAGACTGTTTTATAAACAAGAACTAAATATTAATTTTCCTTTACCGACTTACCCAAAATCAAAAGAGTGGATGAAGCATTTTTCTACTGAAAGTGTAGATCAATGGGCATCATCATGCTCTATAAAAGTTAAATTGACAGATGCACAAAACTATGATGTAATGGCATTTAAATCAACTAAATCAAATTTAATTATTCATTTTGGTTTATTTTTAGCACCTACACGAATGCTTCACATTGAGGAGGGGGGAGTCTCACATGTTGAAACTTTATCAGACTATTGGGTAAAGCAGATACATTCCTTATATCGACATGAAAAAATGGTATGACTCATACATTAATTTTCCATATAAACACTTAGGCACTGACCCAGAAAGTGGTATAGATTGTTTCAACTTGTGTCGATTAGCATTTAAAAAAGAGCTTAACATTAACATACCTCTTTCTACAGCAGATTTTTGTAATATTGTTGATGAAGACTGGTATCAAAAAACTCATGATCAGTTTATGGAGGACGCTGCTCGATTAAATAGAAAAGATTTTAGTTGGATTAAAGTAAGTGAGCCTAAAGCATTTGATGTTATTTTAATGAGTATGGGTTCCACAAATGTAACAAATCATTGTGCTTTATTCGTTGGTGATGGAAAAATATTACAAACAATGCTAAGTCGAACAAGTGGTATATGGCCTTACCGAGGACCTTTTAAAGAATACACAACAGGGATTTATAGATGGAAAGATTTACAAAATTAATTGAGGCAATGAATACTCATGCTATGAAAGACTATCCTAGAGAAGCAGTTGGTATTATAACAAATGATCATAAATACGTTCCTTGTAAAAATATTAGCCAAAGTCCTAAAATCACATTTTTCTTAGACCCCGCAGATTTAGTAAAACACGATGGCGATATTTGGGGAATATTCCACTCACATCCTGGTGCAGAACAACCTATTCCGAGTAGTGAAGATAAAACAAGCGCTGCTTTTCAACAGTATAAATTTTTAGTTGGATTTAACAATAAATTTTACATATACTGGTTAGATAATGAAATTAACGCATTAAAATTTGATGAGTTTAAGGAAGAACACCTTGTTAGCAACCCTTAAGATACATTCTGCTTTTTCTAACCGTTTTGATAAGCTTGAGTATCAAGTTGATGCAGAAACGTATGCTGATTTTTTTCCTTACTTATCATCAATGCATCCTAAATTTAGAGAATATATGCTTCAAATTGAAACTCAAGAGTCGGACGAATCTTTTTGCTTACTAGACGATGATTTAAATATTATTGATAATGAAGCTATTTTCATCAAACGTGTAAAAGATGGTGAGGTCGTTCATCTTGTCCCTGCTATTGTAGGAGGTGGTGGAAAGCGAGGAGGACTATTAGTAATGGCTGCAGCGATGGCTTTTGTAGTGGTTACAGCAGGTGCAGGTGCGCCAGTCGCTGCAGGAGCAGGTACTGCAGGAGCAGGTGCTAGTGGCTTTGCAACAGGAATGGGACCTGCCGCTAACGCAGCAGCTGCATCAAAAGGATTTGCAGCTGGATCAGGAGGTATATTCAGTGGGATGAGTGGTATGGCTATGCGTCTTGTAGGCAACATAGCAATGAGTATTCTTTCTAGATTATTTGCTCCAAAACCTAAAGCTACAGAGCGTGATACCTCAACTCGTGATAATAATATGTTTGGATCTTTAACGAATTCAACCACCTCAGGCACTCCGATTCCTTTAGTTTATGGACAGATGAGAGTCGGGGGACAAATGTTAAGTGGTTATCTTGATGCAGAAATTCATGGTAAGTCAGACATTATTAATGTAGGAGACAAGTTTGACTAGTTTATCTAAAACATATGTAAATTACAATGGTCAATTAGTTCCACGTATTACTGGTGCTGGAGGCGGTGGTAAAGGCGGCGGTGGAGGAGGTATCTCAGAAGATCCTAACTCACTTTTTTCTACTGATATTTTATTTGTTACTATCGGGCTAGGTGAAGGTCCCGTATATCGCATTAACCCTAATGGCCCACAAGATATTGAGATTCAAGACGGAGCTATTGATGATCTAATCATCTTAGATGGTGATGGAAGCGAAGATACTGAGCAATTTAAAACATTAACAAATACAGGCACAACTACTCAGTCTCCATTAAGAGTATTTGGAGAAACAATAACAGCTCCCCAAAATTTTAAATCTCCTGTATCGTTAAAAAAAGGCAACGTAGACGGCATACCAGCAGCAAAAGTAACACTACAAGATACTAGTGCTAATGATTGGGACTCTATTAAGTTTGGTTTCATCTTACAAGGATTAACAAGAACTGATGATGATGGAAATATTCATGGTCATCAAGTATCTATCAAAATTACCGTTTTTGATCGAATTGGAACAACAGAAATTGCTTCTATAAGTAAAACTGTAGACGGTAAAACTAATGTTCCTTTTAAATTTACTGTTCGCGTGAATATACCTGAACAATTTAAATCAACAGATGGTTATAAATTTACAATTGAAAAAACTTCTGATGATACCGAATCTTCTTTGATTAACGAAAACATTCAATCATTTGGATGGTTTGAGATTGAAAATTCTCCACAATCTTATCCTCGTACAGCGCATATTGGTTATGCACTGAAAGCTACAAATGAACATAAAGGTGGTATTCCAAATTTTACTTCAATGGTAAAAGGTCTTTTAGTCAAAGTTCCATCAAACTATAATCAACCAATTTTGGCTAACGGTGAGATAGATTGGCGTGAGCTTGAGTTAGAAGAAACTGGTTCAAATGGTTATACAACTAATGGTTATAGACTTCAAAAATCTGGTACAGGCACTATTTTAACTGACGCAAATCCACAACTGTACGTTGGAACCTGGGATGGGACTTTTGTCTATTCATGGACTCAGAATCCTGTATGGATTGTTTATGATATCTTAACTAATAAAACATATGGTTTGGGTGTCCCCGAAGAAAATGTTGATAAATTTAAGTTTTTTCAAATAGCACAATACTGTGATGCATGTGATGTAACAACAGGAGAGTTTCAAGGTGTTAACGGTCAAGCAGATGGTTCTTTCAGACACAAACCTTTAGGTAAGTTTACATCAGTTCGTGAAACTTTAATTGGAGTTCCGGCTGGCACTGTTGTAAAAGAGCGTAGGTTTATGTGCGACATTACGATATCAGACCAAGAACAATCAATGGATATATTAAATACAATTTGTGCTTCATTTAGGGGTGCGCTTGTTTATACTCTAGGTAAACTTTCGTTGGCTGTAGATATGCCAGATGAATTTCCCATGATGATTTTTAATGAAACTAATATTCAAACTGGCTCTTTTCAAATTAGCGGAACAAAAGAGAGTGAGATTATCACTGGAGCTGATGTAAGCTACTTAGAGCCAACTAATCATTATAAACGAGAGACAGTAAGGATTGATACTGTAGATGCTAATGATGGAAATGACCGTAATACAATAGAAAACATTGCAACTATAGATTTACCCTCAGTAACTCGGCGTAGCCAAGCATTAAGGTTTGCTCAATATCAAATTGCCGCCTCAAGATATCAAAGAAGAACTATAAATTTTGTGACCTCTACTGACTCACTTTCACTTTCTCCAGGTGATTTAGTATCAGTTTCTCAGAATATGACTGGTATTAATTTTGGATACGGCGGTAAAATACATGCTAATGCCTCAACAGATTCTAATTCAGCTAATATACTATTAGAGCATTTTACTGAACCAACTTTAGCATCATCAACTTTTACCGCCAATTCTGATCCGTTAGCGCTTCGTATTATTTCTTTAGACAGTGATAGAATTGATCTCTATGTTATTGATAATGCAGCATTTACCCTTACATCTACAGATAATGTATCCACAGGATTTGATCTTGCTAATGTTTCAGTGGTAGGCAGATTTAATCCAATTACAAAAGCCATTGATTCATACACAACTTTTACATCAAATAATGTTCCAAAGAAAGGGGATTTATGGTCACTTGGTGAGTGGCAGAATCCTGGAGACTTTTACACTAATAAGTCAGGTAAGCTTTTTAAATTAACTGATATTTCTCGTGATCCAGAGAAAGAAGAAATTACAATCGGTGCTATTGAGTATATTTCTAATATTTACGTAGATTCAGATACTTTTATTGACTATACACCTACCCCTTATACTGATATCATATCTACCCTTTCTACTCCGCCCACACCTGAATTTAACTTTTCAACTCGTGCTGTAAGAACTTATGATGGCAGCATAAGAACAGATGGTGTGGTTGAGATTAACACTGAGCGTGAAGATTTCAATCAATTGTTTAAGACTGAATTTTTCATTGCTCAACCAGAAGGATCTACTCTTTTAAATAATGTCACTGCTCAAAACCCTCTTACTTTTACAAGCGAAAATAATTCAGTTACCATAGATGGAGCCTCTCCTGTTTCGATCACTGGAAAAAATGGATTTTCTGGATTTGCTGGTGAGCTTAGAATGTTGTGTACCGATGTCACTGTTGTAGATACTGATGATGGTTCGTCCGGTAATGTTCAGTTTACTATCAGAGGATTAAATGATGCTTTTGATGAAAACTTTAATAAGCACATTCTTTCTGTTAACGATGCGAGTTTTGCTGGGTTAAAAGGTTTTGATGGTATCAGATTTCCAGTAAACCAAAAATCTTCTCAAAACAGTAAAAGAAACTTTGTTGCATTTGGTGGTGTGGAAACAGAAATTAGTGCTAACGCCCTTGCATTCGATACTAGCACTAATACCCTTAAGATTGATAACTTTACAACAGGTTCACAAACAATATTTGACAGAATGCCCTCTGCTCCTTTTTTTGTAAAATTGGACCAGTTGTTAGACGCAAGATTTTATGCAAACTTAAGTTTTTATGTGTCAGGAACAGAAAAAACCTTTATAGATTCAGGTAGCTTGAGTGAGGGTTTAAATACTATTAATTTACCAGTCAAATCAGATAGTGCTAATTTTATAAGATTTTTTTCAGACGGAATAGAAAAAACAGCTGGACAATTTATTTATAACAAGAACGAGTCTCTTGAATCTGCAAACATACAATACACAGCTCACAATGAAAACATCTACAGAGTAGAGATAGACCACTATACAGTTCCAACAATTGAAGTGGGCGATAATGTACAAGTTAGTTTTAATAATACTTTTAGTGTAATTAATACGTCGTATGACACCGATTCAGCAGAGTATAATGCTAGTGCGACAGCAAATTCTATTTTTAGAATATATCTTGCAACTAAGCCTAAAACTAATCTTGCTAGTAAAGTTTTCACTAATATATCAAAAAATCCTGTTGGTGTTATTAACAATGTTTCAGGTTCTACTTTTACTTTTGATTATGATACCACAAGATTTCCAGGATCATTTAATTTAACTAACAATAAACTCTATACTATAACAATCAATAATGAGTTTGATAAAATAACGCTACCTCAAGATAGAATTATAAAAGATTTACCTCTTGGAATAACATCTCTTAGAGCTAGAAACAGAAATCCTCTAGGTAGATTCTCAAACTTTTCTGAAAAAAGTGTAGTAGTTGAAACTCTACCAATTCAAAAAATTACTAATGATTTAGTAACTGAGTCTTTGTACAGAGAACAAAATTCTGGAGTGTCAGTAAGAGTTACTCTTAGTTTTGATCATATAACAGACCAAGAAGTGACTGATTATGAAATTTCGTACAAGTTAGACAATGTTGCAGATGTAGGGGCTGATGATGGTGGTGCAGATTTAACTAGTTTTAATACAGTTAAAGTTCCAGCTCTCGGAGTAGATTCAGATGGAAAAATAAGATTTACTGTAACAGGCATTAACAGAGGAGTAACAAGTGAATCTAACTCGATCACTTTTAGGGTGACTCCTTTGAATAAAAATATTAGAGGCACCACAAAAACAATCTCAAAAACAATTATTGGTAAAACTGCAAAACCTGCTAATATATTTAACCTAACAGGAGGACAACAGTCTGATCAGGTAACTCTATTTTGGGAATATACTCGTAATTCAGAAACTAACGAATTAGTAGATCTTGACTTGAAAGAGGTGATTATTACTCGTGTACCTGGTGAGTTAGATGCAACTGAAAGTAATTTTTTAGCTGGAACTCCTTTTGTAACTGTTGCAGCAGGAGTTAACAGAAAGTCAGTTCCTATTGATACTTTTGGAACTTTTACCTACTTAGCAAAAACAAGAGATACTAGTGGTAATTTTAGTGAATCTGTTGTAAAAGTTACTTTGACAACTACACGACCTCAAGGAACAACTGTTGTTGCAGCGTTTAATGAAGACAATCCCTCAGAAAACTTTACAGATATAACAAATACTAATGCAGGTGAAACAAACTTTCCTTCATTTGCTAACTCAAATACTGGTGGTCTATCTTTTGATTTTACCTCCCTTGTAGACAATGCAAACGGAACATCACAAGGATTTTCTGTAGTAGCTGGAGAAGCAACTGATTTATTAGCTGATGAAGAAGCTACCTATATTACCCAAGTTAGAGACTTCGGAGTAATTGTTAATGGGATTATAAATGTTGATATTGAAGGAACACAAGTAACCCAGTTAACTTATTTTGATCAACATGAACATGTAGTCGAAAGTGTAACAGAAACTGCCCCACTCGGTAATGTATTATATGATTCCTCTTTTGGTGGAATAGGTCATTTAGTTGGTTTTTCTAATACTGCTGTTGTAAACCCACGATTTGATGCTAATAATAAAACCCTAGTCAGCGGTTCTGCGTCAGGAGCATCAAGTAAGGTGTTTGGAATACACTTACATGGAAACTTTACAAATGATACATCAAACGCTAACGTATTCGCACTAATAGCAGGATCTATAAATGCAAATGCTGTTGCTTTAGGTGAAACGTTTTTTGCTAATGGTGAACCAACTGGTGGTAATACCTATGCTAATATTGCAGTGGCAGGCACGTCCTATTTATTAGTTGATTTTAATCAATATGATGATGGAGGTTCTACCGAAACTTATGTAGGGTCTTTTGGAGGACTAACTTCACAAACACTCATTAGAACTTCAACAGAGGATGATGTATTTTTTGCAAACGGTAATGTAAATCTATCAGCTTTTGTTGGGAGTGAGGTTAATGAAGGTTTTGTTCCTTATGAAGCTGGTTCAAGATCTTTTAGACACTTCCAATTAAAATTTGTAGTAAACAATTCAAAACCAGATGAATTAGACTTTACAATTGATAAGTTTAGATATACTATAGAAAAAGAGCAAAGCATTTTTGAAGATACAGTCACTTATAACGCTAATCCAACTACAGTTGATTACTCTAGTTTTAGTTATAAGAATAGACCTGTAATTAACTTGCAACCTATTGATACTGCAACAGCTCAAACAGCCGTGGTAACTGCAGGATCAAATTCAAGTGTGTCTTTTAGATTGTTCGATTTAGAGGCTGGAACTAATGCTCCTACAGATCAGAGTATTCAAGTTCAAGTATCAGCTACAGGGGTGTAATAGTGGCATTAACCAATTCAAACACATATATTGAGCCAACTGCGGGAACTTCTATTAATACTGGTAGAATTCAGCAAAATAACTCTTTGCGTTCTCTATTAACAAATTTCAGATCATCTTCAGCACCAGCTCTTATAAATATTACTGCAAGCGGGGAAAATATTGATGCACAAGATGGTATGTTATTTAAAATGGCTAATAATAACGTATCAGCCCTGTATGTTTCAGATTCTGTAAATAAAAAGACTTCTCCAGTTGGAGGTAATTTTACAAGAATTGGAATCGGTAATAGAGTCGAAGAAGGTATTGTATCGTTAGCTGCTAATATTACTCATTATGAGATTGGAGAGTTAGTAGCGACTCCTTCAGCAGCTGGTGCACTATCCTCAAATGCTAGACTATACATGATAACAAGTAACTCTGCCAGTATGGCAAGTGTTAAAGACGTTGGTATCCCACCAACTAATGGTTCTGTTACAAATACCATGCTTGCTACTAACTCTATAACTTCAGATAGAATTAAAGATGGCAACGTAACACTTGATAAGGCAGATTTTACCACAGGTACTGGAGATGGTGGTGTAGGTTCTGCAGCTACTCTGAAACTTTCTTCAACATCTGGTGCAGATACCTCTATAGGCTTAAGCACTCGAAACACTTCTTCAAATGTCGCAATTGTGCACATTAACGGAGGGACAGGTGTATTATCAGGTCTTAAAGTAATTAATCAATCATCTGCTTATATTCCTGTCACCTCTAACCTAGCACTTCAATCTGCTATACAAGGCGGTACAACTGAACCAGTTCCAATTGTTCCAGCTGGGTCGATTATGGCATGGAGTGGATCTTCAGCTCCCTCTGGCTGGTTAATTTGTGATGGAAGTGCTATATCAAGAACTACCTACGCGGCTTTATTCGCTGTTGCAGGCACTACTTATGGCCCAGGTAATGGATCAAGTACCTTCAACATACCTAATTTACAAGATAGATTGCCTTTAGGTAAAGGCACTAATAATAGTACATTAGGCACCCAAACAGGCTCTATGAGTAGTTCTTCTTCAGTAACTACTGATTCTGGTGGCTCAGGTGGCTTAACTCTAACTACGGCTACAAGAAATGATACTCTTGGTAGTGGGACCAAGGATACGAGTCAAATTGCACTTGTAACTGGTGTTAGTCAATCCGCTCACACCCATACTCTTACTGTTCCAACCTCTGTAGTAAATTATATTATTAAAACGTAAAGGATAAAAAAATGGAATATTTTAAATTTCACATTGATGAAGATGACGCAAAAACTGTATACTGTGCGTATCGTGACCTATCAAAAGGTAAATCTTCACCTCTTTTAACTCGATCATTTCCGCTCGATATTATTGCAGAGAGTGAGCCTAAAATTAATGAAATGGTTGAAGGTGATATTACTGATGTGTACTATGAAGAATTTAATGAAGAAGTTAGAGCATCTGAAATTAAATGGTTTTTAGGTGAAAAAGAAACAAACTCTGAAGAGGATGTAACTTGGATAAAAACTTTTGTTAAATGCGCGTGTGTTAATGAAGATTATGATGAGTTAATTGCACCACCAACAGTTGATCAACAAGTTGAAGACTTTATTAAAGAGTTTTTTGAAGAAGATGAATTAGAAAATCTTGACGATGAAAAGCCTCTTGAACAAAAAGACTTTTTAGCGGAATTTTTTGCAGAGCTTGAGGAAGACTCTGAATAAGGACGTATAAATGGCATTAACTCGTATAACCACTGGATCTATAAGCGCGAATACAATCACTTCTGAAAAGGTGCAGAACGCTTCTATTCAAGCTCGTCATTTTCAGGTAGGTACGATTACTAATAACTTGTTAGAGGCAAACGCTAACGTTGTAGCGGCTGAGACTAGAGTTAATGCTAATTTAGATATTGTACAAGACAATGTTGTAATTGTTAATAACTCTGTTAATACTGTACAAGACAATGTTGTAGCTGCTGAAGCAAATGTAGTACTTAATACTTCTAATATTGATTCTTTTGCAAGTTTTGCGAATACTAACCTTGATACAAAAGCAAATGTTTCCTCAACTTTTATTCAACTTGATGCAAATATTGATTTAACTAATGATAATGCTACTGCTGTATTAAGCAATTTAGATGCTTTTGCTTCTTTTGCTAATACAAATCTTGATACCAAAGCAAATGTTTCTGCTACCCTTTTCACTGCTCGCGCAAATGATTTTGCGACATTTACTCTTCTAAACGCTAATGTAAATGATGTTCAAGACAACGTAACTTCAATACATTCAGGTTCTCAAGAGTTTACTACTTCTAAAATATTTCAACAAAATGTCACAATTCAAGGTAATCTAATTGTTGTTGGTTCACAGGTTGACTTAGGTGTTGGTACAGCTACAATTGATGATAACTTTATTGTGGTTTCAGCTAACCTGACAGGAACTCCTGCAACAGATTCAGGCATTATCGTCAATCGTGGTGCTGAGGGTAATGTGTTTATTGGTGATCACATTGTGGAAGACGGAATTGTATTTGCTCTTTCTCAGTCTCCTCATGACAACGCAACTATTGCTATCCAAGAATATTTAGATGTTCATGCTAATGCGTTCCATGCTGAATCTGGCATGAATTTTAGTCGTGTGCATTTCGGTCATGTAAACGATGAAACTACTGGTATTATTGTTGACACTACTAATACACATATTAAATTTATTGTAGGCGGTGCAGAAAAAGCTAACTTAACAAGCGGTGGTAATTTATTTTTAGGCACAGGCATAATCCATGGTCCTTCAGCCGAAAATACTCTAGATTTGGACGATGATGAACTAGGTGATAGACAAAACTCAATTACTCTTCGCTCACTTCAGTCTGTTGGTGTATTTTTAGATTCAAACGATTCAGAAACTGGTAATTTCTTTAACATTTACGATGCAGAAGATAATCCGAACGCTGTAGGTAGAGATGATGGTATATTTTCAGTTCGTGATACAGGTGAGGTATTTATTACAGATGATATTAGTGTTAAAGGTAATGCTAATGTTACATTAGACGCTGTTGTATCCAATGCTGTAATTGGCACTAGAGTGTTTGAAGGCACTGTAGGGCTTCAAGCTAATGATAGCGCTACTTATTTTGCCGCATTTGCTAATGACTTTGTAACTTACACAAGATTAAACGCAAATCTTGATGTTATTACTGACAACCTTGTATCTGCTCAGACTGTATCACACGCAAACGATTTCATTACTTATACCCGACTTAACGCTAATGTTAACACAGTTCAATCTAATCTGAGC
>CAACVD010000669.1_pt1 | contig 16013 bp, 15 predicted proteins | sample 2381771 | NCBI WGS metagenome assembly CAACVD01 (sample SAMEA5211965, study PRJEB30684) | marine metagenome | biome: Marine; feature: Epipelagic; material: Water | collected 2015-10-15 | depth 15 m | reverse complement strand
TGATAACCAATAATATTATTAATCATCTCAGTCTTACCGACCTGTGATGAACTCATTATGACGAAGTTAAATCTGGTTATATTCATTTTCCAGCAGATGTTGATGAAGAATATTTTCGACAACTTACAGCAGAGAAAAGAATCATCAAATATTATAAAGGACAGAAACGAATGGAATGGAAACAGATCAGAGAAAGAAACGAAGTCTTAGATACTTGGGTTTATAACATTGCTGGTTTTTATATTTTGAATCCTGATTTAGAAAGTCTAAAAAACAAAGCTACAGATCAGAAACCAATACAGAAAAAAAGAAAACTGAACAGAAACAGAAGAAATCCAAACTGGGTTAATTCTTGGAGATAATATTTATTTAAAAGATTTCTAGCTTTTTGATTTATAATAGTCATTAAAAATCTATTTCTTATGGCAAATCAATTTGATCGTAGCAATTACCCTACACAAGAACCTGATGAATTAGTGATTGGTGATCGCTGGGTATGGCGAAGGGATGATCTTGTTTCAGATTATCCATTAGCTGATTATGCACTCAGTTATGAATTTCACGAAGATTCTGGTGGTGGCGGTTCACATAAATTTACAATAGCTGCTACAGAAGCAGATGATTCATATTTAGTTGAAATAGCTTCAAGCACAACTGCATCACTAGCAGATGGTGATTTTATCTGGTATGCCTTTATTACAAGATCATCTGATTCACAAAGAGTATCAGTAGATGAAGGCAGAACAACTATTGTCAAAAACTTTGCAAACACAAATGCAGACTTACGAAGTCATGCAAAGAAAGTTTTAGATGCAATTGAAGCAGTCATAGAAAATAGAGCAACCGTAGATCAATCATCTTTTTCTATAGCTGGGCGATCATTGTCCAGAATGTCTGTAGATGAATTACTGACTTTGAAAAATAGATACAAGGCTGAATATTTAAAAGAAATAAAAGAAGCAAGAATCAAAAATAAACAAAGATCAGGCAACACAATTGGAGTTAAATTCTAATGGCTTGGTACGATAGATTCAGAAGAAGAACAAAAAAAAGAAATTTTCCTAGAGTAAGAAAATATCAAGGTGCAAGTACAGGAAGATTATTTTCTGACTTCATGCAAACATCCACATCTGCTGATGCAGAAATAAAAGATCAACTCAGAATCCTAAGAGATAGATCACGAGATTTAGCTAGAAACGATTCTTATGTTCAAAGATATCTAAATCTTATGCAAAGCAATATTGTTGGTTCTAATGGGATAAGACTTTCAATGAAAGCAAGAAACGATGATGGTTCTTTAGATTTAGTTGCAAACAGAATCATAGAACAGCAATGGAGAAATTGGTGCAAACTAGGTAATTGCACAACTAATGGCAGACTTTCATTTATTGATTGTCAAAAATTATTTGTTGAATCATTAGCCAGAGATGGTGAAGTTCTTGTTCGTCATGTGAAATCAAGGGAATCTGAATTTGGTTACAAAATAGAATTTTTAGAAGCAGATCATTTAGATGAAAAGAAGAATGAAGATGCTAAAAATAATGGCAACAAAATTAAAATGGGTGTTGAAGTTAATTCAAATCAAAAACCTATAGCCTACTATTTATATAAGAATCATCCTTTTGATAACACTTATGAACATACACAAAAACACATAAGAGTAAGTGCTGATGAATTAATCCATGCTTACATTCCGCAAAGACCAGAGCAAAACAGAGGAGTACCATTTACTGCTTCTGCAATGTCAAATATAAAATTATTGAATGGTTATTTAGAAGCAGAGATTGTCGCAGCTAGAACTGCTGCAAGTAAAATGGGATTCTTTGTTTCTAGTGATGGTGATCAATATGTTGGTGATGGTGAAGAAGAAGAATATGTTCCAATAATGAACGCTGAAGCTGGAACTTTTGAACAGCTTCCTAATGGCATGGATTTTAAAGAATTTGATCCATCGCATCCAACATCTGCTTTTGAATCTTTCTCAACTCAAGTATTAAGAAGCATAGCATCAGGATTGAATATTTCTTATCATGCTTTGACTAACGATTTGAGTTCGGTTAATTATTCATCCCTTCGTGCTGGTGCTTTAGAAGATCGTGAGATGTACAGGTTATATCAAAGATTTACTATAGATCATTTTGTTAGACCAGTTTTTGAGAAGTGGCTAGAGATGGCTATATCATCTGGTGCAATATCAACATCACCATCAACGAACCAACCCTTACCAATTAGCAGATACGATAAGTTTGCATTAGCAGCTAATTTTATTCCTAGAAGTTTTTCATGGGTTGATCCGCAAAAAGAAATGATGGCATCTATAAGCGGTATGCAATCAGGTCTAGTTACCTTTCAAGATGTGCAAGCAAACTATGGCAGAGATGTTGAAGAACTGTTTGAACAACATGAAAGAGAACAAAAGCTGGCTGAACAATATGGAATCAAAACTGCATTTCAACCTTATGGCATGAAAATGCCAGTTGAAGCAGAAGTACAAGGTGGGGATGATGGCAACTGATTTTCCAACTAAAGACGAAGATAAAAAAGTCAGTTTGCGAAACTCAAACTATCCGCAGTTTGATTATGATTTTATTGCTGGTGTCAAAGAAAACGATCCTGATATCTACAAAGCTGGTGGCAACATCAGAGGTAGTGAAGCATTTAATCTTTGGACTAAAGCAAGAAATGGAGAAATGACTGATGGTGTTATCAGTTGGATCAAAGAAAGGGAAGCATGGGCAGCTAGACATTTTGAAGATGGTTCACAATTTAAGTCAGGTGATAAAGCTGGCAGACCATCAAATATAGCTGGTGTAATTGCACAAATGAAATGGGGAGTGATTGGAACTCTCGGTGAACAAAAAATGAAAGATGTTGTTTTAGAAGCTATCAAATATGTTGAGCAAAAAGAATCAGGTTCAGCTAGTCAGGCTCAACAAGACAGGCAAGTTTCTGCTTCAGTCGAAGAAGGACTTAGAAAAAAAGTAGAAGAACACAATGAAGAAGTCGGCAATGTGGCTTCTAAAAGAACAACTTACAGAACACTCCTTGCAGTATTTGAACGAGGGATTGGAGCATACAAAACTAATCCAGCTTCAGTTAGACCTAGTGTCAGTTCACCTGAACAATGGGCGTATGCAAGGGTTAATAGTTTCCTTTTCGCATTGCGGAATGGAAGATTTCAGGGCGGTAAACACGATACTGATTTACTCCCTGAATCACATCCTTTATCATCAAAAGACAAAGAGGAAAAAGCGATGAAAAACAAAGACGAAAGACATATCATAAATGTTGAGGAATCTGATGATAGTTTTATCATCGAATTTGCAAAACATGGCGGTATGGAAGAAGAAATGGAAATGGAAGAAAATGAATCTGAAGAAGATGAAATGGAATCCAGACCATATCACGATGAAGATGAAGAAAAAGAAAAAGAAAGATCAGATGCAGAAGATATTGTCTATCGTACTGTTGATCTTTCAAGATCATCTCACATTGATGAAGAAAACAGAAGGGTGAGAATAGGCGTAAGTTCTGAAGAACCTGTTGAAAGGGAATTTGGAATGGAAGTCTTATCTCATTCTGAAGGTGATATTGATACTGACTTTATTGCTAGTGGCAGATCACCTTTATTGTTAGATCACGACATGACTAAACAGATTGGAGTGGTTGAACAATATAAATTAAATTCTTCTGAAAAACGCGCAGTAGCAATAGTTCGCTTTAGTCGAAGCAAACTTGGAGAAGAAATATTTACTGATGTTCGAGATGGTATTCGTCAGAATATTAGTGTCGGATATAAGATAAACAACATGGAAAGAGTTAAATCAACTGATTCTGATAAGCCTATGTTCAGAGTACAGCACACACCTTTAGAAGTGTCTGTTGTTTCTGTACCAGCAGATCAGTCAAAACAAGTTGGTGTAGGTCGATCCAAAAACAAACTTTCTAATATAGAGGTAAAAACAATGACTGAAGAAGTTAAAAGTGAAATAAACCTTGATGAAGTTAGAGAAAAATCTGTTGCAGAAGCAAGAGAGCAATTTCAAAGAAATTCAAAAGAAATCATTGATCTTGCTGCTAAACACAACAGGCGTGATCTAGCTGACAAGGCTATTCAAGAAGGCATATCAGTTGAAGAATTTAGAGGTGTATTGTTAGACAATATTTCTAACGACAAACCTTTAGAAACTGGCGACATCGGTATGTCTAAAAAAGAAGTGCGCCAATTCTCAGTAATGAAAGCTATTAATGCTTTAGCTAATCCTACTGACAGAGCCGCACAAAAAGCTGCTGAATTTGAATTTGAATGTTCAGAAGAAGCAGCTAAACACTATGGCAGAACTGCACAAGGTATTATGCTTCCACCTGAAGTATTATCTAACTGGTCAACTAGGGACTTAAATGCATCTGATGATGCTGGTTTAGTTGGTCAAGATTTCAGACCAGCAGACTTTATTGATGCACTTAGAAATGCATCATCTGTTATGCCATTGGCTACTAACCTAAATGGTCTTTCTGGCGATGTAAAAATCCCTAAAAAGACTTCTGCTTCAAGTGCAGCTTTCATATCATCTGAAGGTGGTGCATCTGGTGAATCAGAAATGGTTATCGGTTCTGTAACTATGTCACCTAAAACTCTAGGTGCATTTACAGATGTAACTAGACAACTAATGATTCAATCTTCATTAGATGTTGAGAATCTTATAAGAGATGATCTTTCAAAATCTATGGCTGTAGCTATAGATAATGCTGCTCTTGAAGGTTCTGGTTCAAGCGGAAACCCAACTGGTATTACTAACACTAGTGGAATCAATACTGTTTCTTTAAGTAGTGCTGCTGCACCAACTTTTGCTGAAATGGTTTCTATTGAAACTGCTGTTGCTGTTGACAATGCTCTAATGGGTGACTTAGCGTACATTATCCATCCTACTAACTATGGAACATTAAAAACAACTGCCAAAGATTCTGGTAGTGGTTTGTTCGTAGCTGAAAACAATCAGGTTAATGGTTATCCAGTAGTTGTATCTGCTCAATTGACAGCTAACAACTATGTATTCGGTAACTTCAATGACTTGTTGATTGGGTTCTTTGGTGGACTTGATATTGTTGTTGATCCTTACACAAGTTCTAGTTCTGGAACTGTCAGGGTCGTTGCACTTCAATCTGTTGACGTTGCAGTAAGACATGCTGTTTCATTCTGTGCCGCTAGTTAATAACTAGATTGGTATTGAATACAATGAAGGGCGGCTTAAAGCTGCCCTTCTATAAAAAGGAAAAGATTATGAAATATACAATTTTAAGAGATACAGTTGCGGGTGGAAAAAAAGTTTCTGCTGGTGATGTAGTTGAACTTTCTGAAGAAGAAGGAAATATTTTAGAAAGTTATGGTAAAGCTGCCAAAGGCGGTGAAAAAAAATCAGAAAAAAAAGATAGAAGTGTTGGTTTAGAATCTTCTGAAAAACCTAAAGTTACTAAAAGAAAATCTAAATAATGGCTTTAGAATTTGATGCTGACTTAGATGGTTACTTTGACTCAGATTTTGGGCATGGTATATCTGCAACTTATACTGTATCTGGTGGATCAGCAGCAACAATAAAAGTAATTTTAGAAGATGAATTTTTAGCAATGGGTGGTCTATCAGTAGATGTGGAAGGTTCTCAGCCCATTGCTTATTGCAAGACTTCTGATGTATCAAGTGCTGGTCATGGCGATACATTAGCTTTTGCAGCACAAACAACCTTATCAGGAACACAATACAAAGCAGCAACTACATATAATGTTGTTGGTGTGCAACCTGATCACACAGGAATCACAGCTTTAGTCTTAGAGCAACAATAATGGCAAATCACATAAGACAACAAATAAGAGAAAGAGTTGGTACAACTTTGACTGGCTTAACCACTACTGGATCAAATGTTTTTCAATCCAGAGTATTCAATTTAGAAGAAAGCAATTTACCAGCGATTATTATTTACACAAAGTCTGAAGCTGGTGAATTACTAGAGATGGGTTCAACCAGAACCCTTCAAAGAAATTTATCGTTAGTTGTGGAAGCGTATGTAAAAGCAATCAGCAACTTTGACGATACTATAGACACTATTGCCAAAGAAGTAGAAGCTGCAATGGCAGCAGATGTAACGCATAACAGTTTGGCTAGAGATACTTTTTTAGAATCAACAGAAATCAATTATAATGGTGAAGGTGATCAGCCTTTGGCAGTCATGGAAATGACATTTAACATTTCTTATCTGACTACTGAAGCTGCTCCTGATTCAGCTTTATGAGGTAAGCAATATGGATAAGAATGTGATGGTTTCTCCAGATGGTAAGTCAAAAATTACTGTTTTTGATAGCGAAGTGGAGAATCTCAAGGCAAATGGGTGGACACTCGAAGGAGAGTCTGTAAACAAAAAATCTAAAACAGAGGATAAATAATGGCAGTATTTACTGGAAAAGCTGGTGTTGTTCAAACTGGTTCTAATGCTTTAGCTGAAGTTAGAAGTTATTCAATAACTCAATCAGGTGAAACTACAGAATCTACAGCTATGGGCGATTCAGCAAAAACTTTTGAATCAACTTTGACTGAATTTTCAGGTTCTATAGATTTATATTTTGACGATACTGATTCTAGTGGGCAAGTTTCACTAACAATCGGTTCTTCATTCACATTAAATCTAGCACCTGAAGGATCAGGAAGCGGAGCATATAAATTGTCTGGAAGCGGAATAGTGACTGAAAAAACTATAACTGCTGCTCACGATGGCTTAGTTGAAATGACAATAGGCTTTCAAGGAAGTGGAGCATTAACTATAGGTACTTACTAATAGATGGGTGCTATAGATAATGTAGTTGCTCATTTTGATGCACAAGAGATTATTTCTTTTGAAGTAGCAGAATGGGGAACAGATGGCGAACCATTAGTTATATATTCAAAACCTTTAACACTTCAGGAAAGTAAGAAGCTATATAAAATGGCTAACGATAGCGATCTTGAAGTGATGGTTTATGCAATTATTACAAAGGCTTTAGATGCTGATGGAGAAAAGATTTTTTCTTTAGCAGACAAACAGTCTTTGATGAATCGTGCAGATGTTGGTGTTGTTGCTGATGTTGCTGGAAAGATTCTTGGTGCAATGACACCAGATCAAGCAGAGGGAAAGTAGCAAGCGAGTCTGACTTATTTGCACAGTTTGCACTCGCTGACAGACTCGGTAAAACACTCAGCGAGATTGAATCAATGACTATTGATGAACTAACAATGTGGTATGCCTATATTAAACGAAGAAACGATTTAGAAAAAACAGATGGGTAAACTAGGAAAATTAAGCATTGTAATCGGAACTGTAGATAAGTTCTCAAAAGGATTTAAAGCAGCCAAACAAGGACTTACTTCAATTAAAAATGCTGCTAGTAGCCTTTTTAAAGGTATAGCAAAACTTACTGCTGTATTTGCAGCTTTAGGTGCTGCTATTACTATAGTTTTTAAAAAATCTTTTGGCTTTATCGACAACATAGGCAAAATAGCATCTCGGACAGGTGCATCTACTGATTTAATTCAATCTTTTCAATTAGCAGCTTTAGAGTCTGGTTCATCTTTAGAACAAGCAAACAAAGCACTACAAAAATTCTCGAGGTCTATAGGTGATGCTCAAAGAGGACTAAAAACACAGGTAGATGTTTTTGAAGATTTAGGAATTGAAGTCAATTCAGCAGCTTTTAAAACACTTTCTTTTGATGAAATACTTAGAAAGACTGCTGATGGTTTACAAGCACTAGGTTCTGAAGCAGAAAGAAATACTGCACTTGCTAATTTATTTGGTCGTGCTGGTATTGAATTATCTGGAGTGCTTACTAATGGAAGCGGTGCAATAGATGAATTTATAGACAGAAGCAGAAGATTAGGATTAATACTTTCTGAGGATGCTGTTAGAGCAACTGAACAATTTAATGATAAATTAACAGTAGTTGGTTTTCAGTTCAGAGCATTAAGAGATAATATCACTACTGCATTTATACCTTCCTTAACTTTACTAATTGATAAGTTCGGTGAACTTTTAGCACCAGAAAATGAAGATGATTTAGAAAAATTAGGTAAAACAATCAAAAATGTCTTTTTTGATACAATTTTATCTGCTACTGCAACATTAGGAGAATTAGTAAAGGCTTTTCAGCTTGTAGTTTTGAAAGCAAAACTATTTAAAGAAGAAGTAGTAGCAATTGGTAACTTTTTGATGAGTATTCCTTTTGCACCTACTTTAATGAATCTAAAAGATTTAGGTTTACTTTTTGATGTAGCCACCAATGGTGTTAAATCTTTTAGTAGTGTTGTAGCACAAACAGTCAATCCAACAATCAAATCCTTACAAGAACAAATAGCTGGATTAGAAAATCCTTTTTTAAACTTTGAAGAATTTATAAAAAGATTACAAGAACAAGACTTTGAAGGCATAGCACAAAAATTTAAGCAAATATTTGGAACAGAAGAAGTTATGGATCAAATGTCTGCTTTACAAAAATTCAATGAAACGCTGGGTGTTACAAAAGTTAATCTTGAAAATCTTGCAGTAAATAGTTTCAAAAAATTTGAGGATGCTTTGGTATCAGCTTTGATGTCTGGTAAAGCACAATTCAAAGATTTTGCAGATTTTGTTATTGAGCAATTAATTAGAATTGCAATACAAGAAACAATCATAAAAGGAATTACCTCTTTATTTACTGGTGGTCTAAATCCAGCTAGTGCAGCAACTTCATCTACAGGTAACATGGGTGCTATGTCTATGTTTTTCGGTAAAGAAAAAGGTGGAACAGTATCTTCAGGCAACCCATATATTGTAGGCGAAAAAGGTGCTGAATTATTTGTACCTAGTAGAACAGGAACAATAGTACCAAACAATCAATTAGGCATGGCTGGTAGCGGTGTACCAGTCAACATTACTTATCAGATACAATCTTTTGATTCAAAAGACACATTACAAGCGATAACTGAAAATGCACCAGCAATATCAGGTATTATTGAGCAACAATTTAACAGACGAGGTAAAAGAGGATTTACAGTATGAGTGGATCGTTTCCAACATCACCAGCACCAAATTCAGTTCAAGTAAAATCATTTGAACCAACTTTAGTATCTGTAACTAATAATTTGAAAAGACAAGCTAGATCGAGAGGGAGTCAAAGATGGCTGTTATCAGTAAATTATCCAGCTTTGACTAGAGCAAATTTTGCACCTTTATATGCTTTCTCTATGAAACAGAAAGGTCAATTTGATACTTTTACTTTTACACCACCAGTCATTTCAACAACACAAGGACAAAGCGGAGAATCAGCAGTTGTTAATGGTGCATTAGCTATTGGAGTTTCTAGTGCAGCCATAGATGGCTTGTCAGCTTCAACTTCTGATATCTTGAAGGCTGGTGACTTTTTCAAATTTTCAGGTCATACAAAGGTCTATATGGCTACTGACGACATGGATTCAAATGGTAGTGGTGAAGGTACTTTGAATTTTGCACCAGCTTTAGTAAATGCTGTTGCTAACGATGAAACTCTTACGATTGCTGCTGTACCCTTTACAGTAGCATTTACACAAGATTTAACTTCATTTAATACTGATGTATCTAGTCTTTTTGGTTTCTCAATTGAACTTGCCGAAGTATTTTAAATGCGATGGATAGAGGATCAACAACTGCTTTTCAAACAGAAATAGTAAAAGATGAGAATAAACCTTTTCATCTTTTATCAGTAGCTTTTGATTCTGGAACTGTATATCTATCTGATGGTAATTTTGCAGTAACTTATGATTCAAATACTTATAACGCTACAGGAAGTTTTTTAGCTTTTTCTGATATTGTTGAAACAAATCAACTAACAATAGAATCTGTTACTGTTTCTTTGTCAGGTGTAGAACAAACACATACAAATATTTTACTAAGTGAAGATTATATAGATCGTGAAGTAAAAATATTCAAAGCATTTTTAAACGATTCAAATGCTTTGGTAGCTGATCCAATTCAAGTTTTTGCTGGAAGAATATCTGATGCTGTAGTGACTGAAGATAATAATTCAAACACAGCCACCATATCTATAACTTGCTCAAGTCAATTTGTAGATTTTGATAAAACCAATGGCAGATATACTAATCTTGAATCACAACAAACTTTCTTTTCTGACGATACAGGACTTAGATATTCTTCAGTCATATTAAAAGATATAACATGGGGAGTTGAAGGTTCAGCAAAAGGTAGTGCATTTGTAGCAACTCAATCTGGTATTACTTCAGTTCAACACGCTGAAAATGCTGGATCACAAACTTTCTTAGAAGGTGATCAACCAACTAATCCAACTCTCACTATTGAAACAATATCAGCAGCTAGGAGATTGCATTTTAGATATGGTGGTGTAACAGTCGGAGTAAACGAAACTGTCATAGTAGATGGAGTGCCGACAACCATTTTTGATAATGGCGATGTAATACAACCAATAGTAAATAAAGAATTTACAGTAGAAACTGTAGATGCAGATGGGCAAGGTTTTGCAACTAACCTTCCAGATGATGCAACGATTACAGCAGATCATACTGATCTCTTTGGTGGCAATGAAGTGACAGTAAACGATTTACCAGTTCCACCAGTATTGATTGAAACTCAAAATGGTTCAGCAGATATAACTATCAACGCTAATAATTTTGTTGATGTAGGAGATTTAGTAATATTAGATTCTAACGCTGCTGATGCTGGTGGTCTTGTTTTTGATGGATCAATATTAAGCAAAGTTAAAAGTGCAACTAAAAATACAATTACTGCTGAAGTTCAACAAACTGTTACACCAACTATTGAACCTTTGACTACTACTTCAGGTTCAAGACAAATTATTGTTGATTATCAAAATCATGGTTTATCAACTAGCAGTAAAATCACCATTGCAAACGCTACAGCAACAAATGGCATTGGTACTTCAGAATTGAATAAACAACACGATGTCTATGCAGTTCCAGATAATAATAGAGTTGTTATTCAGGTAACATCTAATGCAACTGCAACTGGCAGAGGTGGCGGCACAAGCATCACTATAGATTTTGCAACACCAGCAAACAATGTCATAGAAACAACTGCATCTTCAACAACTGTAACTATCAACGATGTAGCACATGGATTAGCAACTAGCGACAAAGTTTTCATTAGTGGTCTGCAAGATGTCGGTGGTTTGACAGGTGATCTGATAGGTGGCGAACAAACTGTAGCTTCTGTTCCTGATGCGAACACTTACACCATAACATCGTCTGTAGCAGCTAGTTCTACTGCTTCTGGTGGTGGCAATCAGATTTCTATTACTAGACCAAAGAAGGCTACATCAACTGCTTCTAAAGGCGGTTCTGGAATGAAGATTGATGTGCCATTTAAGGCAATACGATGAACATAAATATACTGAATGAATATGTCGAAGAAAAAATGGGTATGCCTTTTGAATGGGGTATCAATGATTGTAATACTTTTGCTGCTGGATATTTAGATCATGTTAAAGGCACAAACTGGCTTAGTGTTTTTAAAGGTAAATACAAAAACAAATTTGGTGCAATCAGGTTTCAAAGAAAATTTAATAAGACTCCTAGTTCAGTTTTGTTAGCAGAAGGTTTGAAAAAAATATCTGTTTATGAAGTAAGGCAAGGAGATATATTAATAAAAAAAGATAAAATATATGAGATGGCTCATATAGTCATAAATGATAAATGTGTATCTGTAGATGAAGAAATAGGTACTGCTCAATTACCAATATCAGATTTGAAAACATTTGATGTAGCTTTTAGATTTAAATAATGAAATATATTAAATACATTTTTCTTATCTTGGTTTCTTTAGTTGCACCAGCTTTGTTTGCTATGCCAGCAGCAGCACCTATTTTTGCTTCTATAGGTACAGCCGTTGCAGCAACCTTTGGTGCTAGTGTTGCTGGTACAACAGCAATAGCAATTGGGGTGGCTACTGTCGTTGTTGCAACAGCAGCAACAGCATCTTATATAGGAAATAAAATGCCATCCTTGCCTTCAACGCTAGAATCAACTGGTGCAAAGGCTTTATCAAATACTCCATCAAGCACAGCACCAATTCCAGTAATTTATGGAGAAAGAAGAATAGGTGGTACACCTATTTATTATCAAGTGACAGGTGCAAACAATGAATATCTACATATAGTTTTAGTTTTATGTGAAGGAGAGATAGATTCTATTGAACAAGTTTATTTAAACGATGAAGCAGTTTTTGAAACTGAAACTAGAACTTTTACACAAACAGTAAGCACAGTTGAAGCTGATATTGGCTATATAATGGCTGGCGATCTAAAAACAAAATTCAAAAATGTAGTCAGAATTAATAAACATTTAGGCAGATCAGATCAAGCAGCAGATCAAGATTTAATAAATGAATCTGGCGGTAAATGGACATCTTCTGACAAGTTGTCAGGTTTAGCATATTTATATGTCAGACTAGAAGCTGATCAAGATATATTCAGAAACATCCCACAAATTACTTGCGATATAAAAGGTAAAAAAGTACAGGATAGAAGGTTTGTTTATTCAGTAGATGCTGGATCAAATACTTGGGTTGCTGGTAATCAATTTGTTACTAGATTCAGCAACAATCCAGCAAATGTTTTATTAGACTATTTGACAAATACAACTTATGGCAGAGGTATATCTATTAATGATATCGACACAACTTCTTTTACTACTGCTGCTAATGCTTGTGATACTTCAGTCACTTTAGGCGGTGTTTCTGTTCCACAATATACTTGCAATGGATATCTTGATACAAATGCTTCTGCTTTTGAAAATGTCCAAAAGATACTAACTTCTTGCAGAGGTTCTTTAATTTTTACAAATGGAAAATACAAACTTCTTATAGATACAACTGGAACTGCGGTGCAAACCTTTGATGAAGGCAATATTGTTGGAAACTATGATGTTTCACTAGGAAATAAAAGTAACAAAGCTAATAGAGTTCGTGCTGGTTTTTTCAATCATCAAAGAGATTTTCAAGGTGATTTTGCAGTTATTGAAAGTGGTACTTTTAGGACTGCTGATAATAACTTAGTTTTAGAAAGGGCAATTGAATTACCTTTTACGACAGATAAAGAAAGGGCAAGAATGATTGCAACTATAAATATGAAGCAATCAAGACAAAGCATGGTTCTTAAATTTACTACAACTATTGTCGGATTGAGAGCAGAAGTTGGTGATGTAATTTTTGTAAAACTTGCATCTTTAGGTTTTGAAACTCTCAACAGTAATGCTGGAAAAAGATTCAGAGTGCAATCGATGAATCTAAAGAATAACGATGAAGTAGATATTGTTGCTCAAGAATACGATGCTGATGTTTATGACTTTGGCACAATATCCGCAGAAGATACTGCACCAAACACAGACTTACCTGATGTTGCTTCTATAGGTAAACCAACAAACATACAAGTAGATGAAGATTTAATCTTTGCTAACGATACTGTATTTAACAGATTGAATATTTCATGGACTCCACCAACATCAACTTTTGTAGAAAGCTATGAAATATCTGTATTCAAGTTGAACTATTACGATCAGGTAATTGGCTTTGACAAAGAAAATTACATAATGAAAGGAACAGCAAATTCTTCTGTATTTACTGTAGATGATTTAGAAAAAGGTCTTTATAAAATAATGATCAGAGCAAAAAATACCAAAGGGGTTTTTTCTAACTTTGCTACTTTGAATCAAAAGATCAAAGGCTTGTCTGTATTACCAGCAGTCAATCCACCAGCTTTACAAAGTGTTACTGAATCTTTGTTTTCAACTACTCAAGGTTCAGGAGTAAAAGCAAAAGCAGATTTATTGTGGACTGCTACCAGCAATCCAAACTGGGAAAGTTTAGGAGTCAATATTGATAGATACGATGTTGAATTTAAAAAGACATCAGCAACAGATTTTGTTCGTGCTGGTGCATCATTAGGAACAACATTTACATTCTTTGATATTGAACCTGACTTATATCAATTCAGAGTTAGAGCAGTTAATACTGCTGGTGTTCCTTCTGAATATACTTCCTACACTCAAAGAATATATGGACTGACTGCTGATCCAGCAGATGTCACAAACTTGAATCTAAGAGCAGATGGTATAACAGCTACTTTAACTTGGACACCAACAACTGATCTTGATGTCAAAATAGGTGGTACTTATGAGATAAGACATAACAGTTTGACTTCAGGTGCAGTATGGCAAAACTCAGTTAAGATAGGTGATTCTGTTTCAGGTATATCTAATGGTGTGCAACTACCATTATTAACAGGAACTTATTTAATCAAGGCAGTTGATTCAACCAATAGAAAATCAGTCAATGCTACAACTGTAGTTAATACAGTTTCACCTGATTCTTTCCAATTAGAAAACAGACAAACACTTACAGAGAATCCAACATATTCAGGCACAAAAACAAACATGGTGGCAGTAGATAATCTGCTTAAATTTGAAGGTGATGTTTTATGGGATTCTGTTTCAGGTAATGTTGATGATTTTCCATTAATTGATGCAATCGGTGGACTAGATACTTCTGGTTCTTATGAATTTGCTAATGTCATTGATCTAGGTGTTGTTACAAATGCAAGACTTACTTCTGGTATAACTTTTACCGCTGATGATACAACTGACTTTTGGGATGAAAGATCAGATAATGTAGATGATTGGTTTGCCATAGATACCAATGACTTTGATGATGTCTTAGCTAATTTGCAAATTGCAATCACTAATGATAATCCAGCAAGTGGATCGCCTACTTATACAGCTTTTAAAGATTTTACAATTGGAAATTATTATGGCAGAGGATTTAAATTTAAACTCAATGCTTCTACTGGTGATACAACTCACCAGATTTATATTTCTGCTTTAACTGCATCTGCACTTACTTATGCAAAACTAGATACAGACACAGAAACGTCAAGCACATCTAAATTATCAGTCACATTTAACGAAGCATTTTTATCTGCACCTAAAGTTGCGGTGACAGCACAGAATATGGCAACAGGTGATTTTTTTATTATTGAAAATATAACTACAACAGGTTTTGAGATAACTTTCAAAAATTCTAGTGGTACAATAGTCGCTAGAACTTTTGATTATTTAGCAAGAGGTTTTTAAATGGCAACACATGATTATGATATAGCTAACCAGTCTGGAGCGAACTTTAGAACAGACTTAAATAATGTTTTGGATGCTATCGTATCTAATAATTCTAATGGTTCTGATCCATCTACTACATTTGCATATATGTGGTGGGTTGATACTGGCAACAATGTTTTAAAACTAAGAAATTCAGCTAACAATGCTTGGATCACTTTGCCTATGTCTATTACTGCATCCAACACAATTACACCTACTTTAAATTTGGGTACTGGTGTTGCAGAAGATGTAAAAATTGTTTATGACGGCAATGCAAAAGATTTTTACATTGCACTAGATGATTCAAGTGACTCGCTCATTGTTGGGGAAGGATCAACTGTAGGTACAAATGCAATTCTTACAATTACTGACGATTCTGTAACTATTGGTGATGGTGCTGCTGTAGATACTAAGATAGTCTTTGATGGCAATGCTCAAGACTTTTACATAGGTCTAGACGATAGTGCTGATGATTTAGTTATCGGTGTTGGTTCAACTGTTGGAACTACAGGTGCAATTTCTATTGATGAAAATGCAGTAGCTTCTGTTAATGGAATCACAAGCAAATCTTTTGCTACCGATTCATTTATGATTGGTGATACTACTACAGGCACATTAAGTTCAGCTAGTAATAATACAGGAGTTGGTGTAGATGTTTTTGAAGCTTTAACTGTAGCTGATAATTGTACAGCTATTGGTAAAAGTGCTTTAGCAGCAAATAGAACAGGTTCTAAACAGACTGCTGTTGGTCAAGGTGCTTTAGCAACTTGTACTACTGGAGCGGGTAATACTGCTATTGGTGCAGATGCAGCTACAGCAATTACCACAGGTAATGACA
>CAACVD010000716.1_pt1 | contig 16018 bp, 29 predicted proteins | sample 2381771 | NCBI WGS metagenome assembly CAACVD01 (sample SAMEA5211965, study PRJEB30684) | marine metagenome | biome: Marine; feature: Epipelagic; material: Water | collected 2015-10-15 | depth 15 m | reverse complement strand
CTATGAGAGAGGGTGAAGAAGTTTTGTTCTTTAACAAAAACGGTTCTTTATCTAGGTACAGAAAGGAAAAAGGTTTGCTTTGGCGTTCCGATATGAGTCACAATGGAAGTCAGTCTATTGATAGTAACCTACAAGTTGGAAACAAAACAACTACGGGTATATTGGAGTTCAAAAATAAATTTATAGACTATCGTATGTTTTCTCATAACTTTTCAGAAAACCTTTCAACATCTGCAAGGTTTCTTCCTTGGGTTGGGCCTACTGATAGCACGGGCATGGATGATGCAAGAAACTCGTTACTTGTTCCTTTTGATATGACTTGTCATAGAATACTTTTCAGACCAGAAACTCTTACATCTGACCCTACAAGTGCAAATCTTACCTTTACTATTGTAAGGCAAGATGATGGAGATGCTAATGTAGACACCGTAGCTACTTTTCAGTACGAAACGGACAACATATCTAATGATACGTTTTTAACAGTAAACGAATCTGACTTTAACAATCAACCAAAGGTAGAAACTGGTATGAAAGTAGGCATTAAAATACAATTTGATGGAGACCCGGCTAGTACTATAGATTATTATATTACATCTGTTTGGCGAGTAGAGGTGGAAATATGATAAAAGTTGTATTAAATTCAAAGGAATTATACCATGATTAAACATTCCCAACAATCAAAAGGCTTTATGCCTACAAAGTCCGGGCCTAATCTTAGTGGCTTTTATATGGGTAATTCAAGCAATCTTATGCAAATGTACCAAACTGGTGGACAAACTAGTAGAGGTGCGGCTATGCTTGCTCAGGCAACACAAAGACGTTCTGATATAAGAAAATTAGAAGATCAACAGAGAGCGGAGGCAAAAAGACAAAAGAAAGGTGGTTTATTTGGAAGCATTGGCGGTATAGCTGGTGGTTTATTAGGTGCGGCTCTTGCTCCTGTTACTGGTGGTGCTAGTCTAGCACTTGTTTCTGGCTTAGGAACTGCTTTGGGTAAAGGTCTTGGTGAAAGATTTGGTGCTGGAAAGGCTGTTGATTATGATTCAAGTGGTACTGTTTTTGCACAGCAGGCTTTTAGAGATGTAGATGAGGCTAGTGAAGATTTCAATCAAGGAATATTAGAAAGGGCTGGTGTTTCCGGTCTAAAAGCTGGGCTTACGGCAGGTCTTGCTCCCGGTGGCGGTATGTATGGTAAGGTTGGTGGTAAGCTAGCGACTAGCCAAGCAAGGCAGGCTTTGAAAGAGGCTATACCTATGGCTATTAAACAAGCTCCGTCAAGCCTCATGTCTATGATTCAAGGTTCTCCTGCTCCGGGTTTACCAGTGGCCCCCAGTGTTGATTTAGATGCTGTTTCTATACCTCTTAATCCTAGTGCCAGTGCTAAAATATTTGATCCTTCCTCTGTTTTTTCTGCATCTACCTACAACCCAATGGCATCTACTGCTGATACTTTACTGGGGGCTAGCGATTATGTACCTGAAACTTTTTCTCTAACGCAAGCAACTCCTACGTTCTACGAAGATGGTGGTCTTGTTGATTATCAGAATGGTGGTAGTGTTAATATACAACAGATTTTACAAGATGCTGGTATTACTGCTACTCCTGACCAGTTAGCTATGTTTGAACAGTTTGACCCTACTCAGTTATCCAGAGCTACTGAAGCAATTAGTGGTAGCTTAATGGGCATGACTGGTGGTCAAGGATTAGCTAGTGCTGGTTCTGGGTTTGGAGCACAAACATCAGCTATTGCAGAAACTGTATCGGGAAGTCAAAGGTCTTTAGATCAACAAAGAGAAGATCAGCAAAAAGGGTTTGAATCACAAACGTTAGGGCAAGCGGCTAGTATGATAGATCAAGGTGCAGAGTTTGGTGCGGCATATACAGCACCACCTTCAGTTTCTTCTTTACCTAGCGGTAATCAAGGAGATGTTATGTTTAATGGTTCTCTTTATCAATGGAACCCTACTGTAAATCAGTATGAAATTGTAGAGGATCAAGACTATGACTATAGCGAATACGAAGACTACGGTTAAGGAGATTTTAAATGGCTAACGGCCCTAGAAGTATATATAGTAGAAGACAGCGTATGGCTCCCGGTCAATACGACAATCCCCTTGCAGATTTTTTAGATAGACTGCCAGATTATTTTAACGATTATCAGAGAAATCAATTAGCTCTTGAAAGACAGCAACTGGCAGATAAAAGATATAATGATTCTCAACAAATAGCAAAAGAACAAAGAGATGAAAATCAAAGGCGTTACAAGAAAGCCGAAGACGACAAAGGTAAGGCTATTAGGAAAGGTGACTATAATAGAATTCTTAATGCTTTGCCACAGTACGATTTTGAAGGCAAGGCAAGGTTGGCTAGGAGATATGACTATGAAGATCAAGCACAGTTTTTTGATGCTCAGGATGAGTCTCAAAGTTCTAGTCTTTCTGAGCTTAAGGGTAAGGTAAGTCAAATACAAAACCTTGGCCCAAATGCAACTTTTTATGATTATGATAAAATTAAAATATCTCCAGAGCAAATAAGTATGTTAAAAGAAAGAGATTCATTTGCCTATGATACCTTAGTAAAAGCAAAGGGCAAGTACGACAATCAAAGAGAAACCAATATGCGTACTATGTCTAGAGAAGATCAAAGTATTTTAAAACGAAATCTGACTAATATTGCTAATATAGAAAAACAGATGATAGAAGAAGCTCAAAAAATACCTAGTATAGACACTGATGATAAAACCGCTCAAGAAATATTAAATAATTTAAAAAAATCTGGAATTAACCCCGGAGGCAGTCTTAAAGAGCTAAGAGGACTTTTAAATAATTATCAAAAAGGCGTTGATGCACTTTATGGCAAATATAGAATTACTGCTCCTGTACAAAATCAAGAAACTGGAACTGGTAAAATTGGAACTGGAGAGACTATGACTGATTTAAAATCTATAGCTTCCAATTTAAACATTATACCACCGATGCCAACAATAGCTTCAGGTGCTTCGTCTTTTGCATTTGATTCTAAGGGAGGGGCATTAGATCAGAATGAAATGATTGGTGCTCAGTATGCCCTTGCTACAGAACCGGAAGATAGTGAAAAGTATAAAAACGCTGTGGAGTTGTTAGGTCAGCAATACGAAGGTGCTATGGATGTTTTAGATCAGGGTAGAACTGTAGATATTACTACATCTAAACCATTACCGGGGATAAGTGGACTTACTGAAAGACTTAGTATAGCTGGACAGCAAATACAAGAAGGTGAAAGAGAAGATTCTGGTTTTAGAATAAATCCTAATGCTCGTGCATTTAGCTTGCCACCAGAAGGAAAAGATAATCCAGAATATTATGATAGGGTAGCTAGGCAGTTTGGCGTAGAGGCTGATAAGCTAAGTACATTAACTCTTAATCCAGAACAATATGAAGGGGCTGGTAGGAGAGGCGTTACTCAAAAAATGGTAGAATTAAACAATGTTTTACGGACACGTGACAATTTAGTTAGTCAGGTAAAGGATTTGTATAGGCAGATACCTAAGACAAAAAAGTTTGCAAGACAAATTAAAATATTTAAGGATATTATTGAAAATAATCCTACTGGTTTGCAGGTTACATTAGATAGCAAAGCACGTGGTGGTAGAGGAGCTTTTAGATTCAACAAAAACAAACTAAGTAAAGAGTATAAGCAGTTGTTAGCAGATGTCAATAAACAATTAAACGTTGATGACGATCAACAGCCAACTCAAAATTTAATGCAAAGACTTATTAACCTACCCGGTGCAATGGCTGATCCTTTGGGTACACCACAGCCAATTCAGTTATTTGAATGATATGTTATGGCTGAGTCAACAAGGCAATATTCATATTACGATAACCTACTAAATAACCTATCTGGAGACTTGGATGATGTCTCAATTCAAAAGATACAAAATACTGGAGATTACCTAGAGCAAAAATCAGATTATGATAATAATTTATTTGACTCATCTACATACTACGATGCTATTTTAGAAAAAAATACAGAGCACAAAACCCCTAAAGAAGATAAAGATTTATATGGTTTTATACCCGGAGACTGGCTACCAGATTGGGTAAAGGCTGGGTACAATCAAAGTATCACTGGTTTGGCAGAGCAAGTGTCTACTGGAGATGCTAGATTTGATTTATCAGATTACAAACCCGGTGTATTAAAAGATGTTGGTGCTATGGTTGTTTCTTTTTTACAGCCATTAGACATTGGAACAATGATAGCTGGTGGTGGGGTTGGAGGATTTGCCGCAAAAACAGCAACAAAAACAGCAGTAAAAAAAGCGATACAACAAGGAGTTGGTAAGGGTGTTGCGGTTAGCGATGACCTTGTTAAATCTATCCTTGGAGAAAATATTGTTTTGTCTACTGGTAAATTTGCCGCAAGAAAACCAGCTACTGCAAAAGGTGGGTTTTCATTTCGAGCCACCACAAATCCCTTAAATGAAGCAAAGAGAAGACTGGCAATAAATGGGGTTCCAGCTAAAAAAGCAAGTGATATTATTGATGAAGTTGCACCAAGGGTTTTAAATCAAGCTTTTCAAGCCGCTACTGTTGGTGGAACTCAGTTAGGGTTTTACAGTGGATTACAATCTAGTCTTGGTCAAATAGCTGATCCAAATCAAGAATTTGATTTGCTTATGAATATTAAGAACGCATCTAAAGGTGCTGTTTTAGGTGCAACAACAGGTGCTCTTGGCCCTGTAGTTCAATCTGCTACAAAAAATCTTAATCCCATAACTCAAGTAGCCGCTACAAAAGCGGCACAAACCGTTGACTTTGCTGTAGTCGCCCCTTTATTAGAAGGTGAATTGCCAACTCCCGAAGACTTTGCACATGCGGCCGGGGTTATAGGTGCTTTAGGTGCACAAAAATACGCAACGGGTAAGTTAGTTAAGGGATATAAAAAAATTACACAAGCTAAAAAAGATGTAAAACTTACAGCGGATGAGGGGGCAAAGATATTAGGTCAAATAGAAACAGAAACTAAAATACAACCTAACGAAGTTTTTATAGATAGAAATGGAGTCAAGGTAAAAAACGTTGTTTTTGATAAGCGTTCTACGACTAAATCAGAAAAGAAAACAGAGCTAGGAACGGAAAGTGTTAAGATAGATGAGGACATTGTAAAGTTTAAAGAGGTTGATACAAACAAACAATTAAACCCAATTACATTTTCAGAGTTTCAACAAAGAGGGTTTACGAGAGGTGGTAAGGGTAGCCCTGCCGAGCTAACTCAAAGAAGGGTTAATGGTATATTTGAAATAAAAAACAACTTAAACATGAAGGACAACACATTTCAAGATAGAGCTAGTGTCGTATTAAACCCCAAAAGCCCTCCTGATTTACAAGGTCAAAACGTAAAAAAAATTGTAAAAAACATGACTCCACTTGAGCAGTTAAAACTGTATAATCAAATGAGGCATGAAACAAGAGTAGTTAAACTTTCAAAACGTTTAAAAGATAACGGATGGGAAACGACAATGGTTCCAAACAAAACAATGTCTGATTATCACAAATTTAAAATATTAGATCGCTCAGGTAAAAGATTAAATACTCAGTTGGCTAGTGAAGTAAAACAAAGAGTGGACAAAGCAGACTCTAGGTATTTTGTTTTGATGGGTACATTTGGGCAAAGATTTACTGATGCTGGTTTAGAGTCTGCTGGAATGGCACGAGTTTTAGAAAAGCTACCAACAAAGGCTAGGGAAAAAGCAAGGCAAGAGGCTATTGAGCTAGGTAAAAAACTAGAGAATCCAGCGTTTGCTAACGATCCAAAAGTAAAAGAATACCGAGCTATACTTAAAGATATGTGGGATATTGCAGACAAAGCAGGTGTAGACTTAGGGCCAAAAGAGCAATTTTACTTTCCACATATTATTAAACAAGATGTTTTAAAGGTCTTGTCAAATGATATTGCAAAGCTAAGGGATAAAAATCCTCAGTTGTTTACTGAAAATGCTATGTACGATAAGCCCGAATTTCAAAAAGTAATAGGAGATATTGTTTCAAAAGGTAGTATGTCAGAGCAATCACTTAGAGCAATTTATGAAATGGCTGGGATTAAAAGAGAGAAAAGAAGAGAACAGATACCAGATTTTAACTTAAAAGTCTCTAAAGCATTTCAAAGACTAAATACTACGGTAAATATACAATATCATAACGTTGCTAAAAATTTAGAGATTGCAAGAAAGGCAAAAGACCTTCCGGATTTTATGTTAGAAAGAGATGCTAGAGTTGCACTAGCACAATATACCCATCAATGGGCAAGGCGTGTTGCAAGTGTTGAGCAGTTTGGCAACAGAGGTGAATTTTGGAAACGATCCACAGACGAATTAAGAAAGATGAGTCAAAACAGAAAAGGTCAATACGATGAAAAACAAATTGATGTATTTAAAAAAGAAGCAGATATTTTAGATCAGCTTTATAAAATACAAAGTAACAACATAGAACTTGACCCATCTTACAACTGGAAAAGTGCTTCTGCTAGAAGGGTTTGGAGTGACATTGTAGACTTTGAAATAGGTTCTAAAATAGGATTAGGGTTTGCAACTGTCCCTAATTTAACTCAGATAACTATATCTACCGCTGTAAAGGCAGGTTATTACCCTGTGATAAAAGGAATGTATAAACTATCTACGTCTTCAGAATATAGAAAACTAATTAGACAGTCGGGGGTTAGTAACATATCATTATACCAATCGCTTGCAGGTCTTAATCCAAATGACGGTTTTTTTGGTAAGTTTGCAGAGGGTGCGACATGGTTGTCTGGATTTAAAAAGATAAACGAAATCAATCAGTTGGTTTCATCAGCGGCCGCTAAAGAATGGATTGATCTTTTGCAACCTATAGCACAGGGAAAAGGAACGGGTGCTTTTAAGTTTCGACAAAATTGGGCTAGGCAAAACCTTAGAGATTTAGGATTTACAAATATTAGTAAGATCACCGATAGACAAAAAGCTGAAGCTATGTATAGGTTTGCAAGGGATACACAGTTACAAAGAAACATACTAGAAGAACCATTAGTTTTTAATGATCCTAGATTTAGACCCTTGTTTTTATTTAAAAAGTTTGGATACAAACAGTTTAATTGGGTAAGAGGACAGCTAGGAGACGAATTAAAGAGAGGAAATGTTTTTCCTATGTTAAGGATAGCTTCTGCTGGTTTGTTAGGTGGTGAGTTTGTTTCCTATGCTAGAGATTGGCTTTCAGAGGCTTACTCTGGTCAAGAGGTATATGATGAGAATGAGTATTTTTTAAATTTTGGAAACTTGAAAGACGTAGCTTTTGGTGATAAAAAAATTAACTCACTAGTAAAAATGGATAGAATGACTTGGGGAGATGTGCTAGATAGATTTGCATCTGTTGGTGCTTTTGGTGTAGGTATGGATATAGTAGCTTCTGAAAACACGATACGAGCTTTAGAGTTTGCAGGCAAACCTGCGGTTGTTCAGGACTTTGATAAAATATGGACAGCAATGACAAAGACATGGGAAAACATAGGAGAGTATGGAGGTATCGGTGCGTTACAAAGGATGCCTAAATATGTTGCTCCGGTTTTAGGTACAGTACCAAGAAGATTAGCAGAGCGAATAGAGCCGGAAGGACAACGCAAAGCTTATGTTAGCTATAGAAAAGGATTGACTCGTGCAAAAATACTAGACCACATAATAGATGGGGACTCTATAAAAGCAACAAGACTTTTAAATAACTGGAATAGAACATTTCGTCAAAACCCATTACTATATGATGATATATCCGTAGAAGAGATAACAAAAAGAATTATACTAAAAGCAAAGAAGAGAGCTAATCCTTAACATGCAATAAAGTTTCCTCTGCAAAATCTGGAAACCCAATCCTCTCCCAGAAGTCAGCTAGTTTTTTGTAATAAGCATCTCCTGTAACTCTCTTCGTAAAACAATCAGCAATGATACCCATAATTTCTTTTGCATGTTCCTCCGATAATCTTTCTTGATTATCTAATTCATCTTGCAAATCGCTTTCTTTCTTTCCATCGTACCTCATAACTGGTCTGTCCTTACCATGCAATTTACATACCATAAATATGTATCCATCAGACACATAAGAATTATTACAATCTTCTTTTATGCAGTGATATGTTAATGTTGGCTTACTGGAAAAATCATCTAGTATATCCATTACTGTTTTCTCCTTATCATCATTGACAAATATTCATCTTTCTTTTTTTTTGAGTAAGTAGACCTTTGACTCTTTGTCATTTTCAACCAACACTCTGGAAGTGAAGAAACTAAAGTGTCGTAACTACTTGCAACTCCACAAAAATTTTTAAGTTGATTGTCATTTTCCTGCTTTTGTGGGTTAAAGTATGATTCTCCACAAAAACCACAGATTCTTTTAGTTTTACTGCAAATTTCAAACATTGCCTCTAAAAAACCCCCTCTAATCTCACGATTACGGCTGTAAAATAAATTATTGGACATAGGTATCGCCTAAAAATAAACTATTTAATAAGGGGGCCGTAGCCCCCCTATTATTAACAAGCACTAGAATGGCGTGTCTTTTTTGTATTCTTCTTTAAACTGGCCAGAAAGATACCTATCTCCCTTGTCGGTTTCGTTGATCCACAAAGAAAAATCTTTCTTCTCTCCATTTACCATACCGTTACCAGTATAATCAGGCTTCTTATCGCCATCTTTTTTGAACTTGTTTTTCCACAGCGTAAAGCTGTTTTCTTTTTGTTTGTATTCGGCCATTGTGCCTCCTAGTTATGGGCAAGCTAATTCATTACTTTGTTTAGCCAACGCAGAGATTCTAATTTATCATTCTTTTTATCTCTTTCGTAAGAACTCGCTTGCCCTGTTTTGTTATTCAATCTTGTTTCCAGTTCTACCATTCTTTTGTAAGTCGATCCGTTTTCTGAAACTCGACCTTCTTTGATAATTTTCTTATAATAAGTAACCAGACCTCTTGTCCCCATTAGTTTATTATTTTTCATCTGCCATCTCCTTCATTATAGATAATGTGTTAATAAAATATTCATAGTCTAATACAATGTATGGTTTACCACGATCCTCACGAATTACTACACCATGCTCTTGTTTCTCTGGTTTCATCCATACCGCTATCTGCTTTCTTCTTTTGCATCCAAAGTACTGTCCTTCTATTTCTATATCTCCTTGCTCGTGTTGTGCTCCACCTCTATCTCTATTAAATGCTTCTAGCCCTGCTTCTTTTGCCATACGTACGGCTTGCCTCTGTAACTCTGCACCACGTTGCCTTGCTCTTCTTCCACGTTGTACATTTTTAGGATTCTTCATACTGCTAACCTCATTTTACTGTGTTGTTTTTTACTTCTACAATTAGGACAACTCATGTAAAGTCTTTTAGAATCTGACCAGTGAGTATTGTCACACTTATCACATTGATATAGATATTCTATGACATACTGACCATTTACATATTTTGTTCTGGTAAGATCAAACATTTTCTGATACACTACCTTTAACAACTAAGTCTGTATTTGACGATCTATCTGCCATCGCATCGTTTTCTTTATCTAACATTTGATCCTTGATTCTCTCCATGTCTTTTAATAACGCAAGATAGGGGCCTCGATAACTTTGCATGCTCTCTCCTTGCAATGCTATCTTTAGTGCATTGATATGTAACTCAACTTCTTGTTTAGAATACTTAATCAAAGCTGTACAGGTGTACTCTTTCATAAAACTTCACTTCCTTTATTCGTAGGCAAGTAAGCATTAGTTCTAATAATGCTACCACCGTTAATTGTTTTTTGTGTTCTTGTATTTTTAACGTCAAAATCAAATAAAAAGTTCCCATATTTATCTGTAATCTTCCAATACATGATAATATTATCTGGTATTAAATAAAGGAAACCAAGAAAGGGAACTCTCAAAAGAGTAGATAGTTTCTTACCATCCATTATTTTATCAAAGGTAACAAGCCAAGAACCAAACTCTCTTAACTTCATAAGACTCATATCCCTACACTTAGACTCGAATATTCCTGTAAGTTGATTGTCTTGTGAAATCATACCATCTACCTTCGCATCCATGTTTTTATTTGTTTCAATAATATTTACCTTTCTTAAAAAACTTATTCTCTCAAGCATAGTTCTTTCATACTCCAAAGACTTCTGCCCTTTCTTTGTTAGTATATCCATTAGAAAGGTACAGGTGCTTTGTCTATGAGTTGGATAACTCTTGCTACGGGGTAGTGAATCTCTTCATCTAAGTCATTTAAAAACTTCTTTTTAAATACATCTATCAAGACCTTTGCCATCTTAATATCGTGGAGGTAGAGGAAGGGTAGTTGCCCACTCTTCCTCTCCTCTTTCCCAAGACCCATCATAGAAATAAACTTTGCAAATCCCCAGTTCTTCTTGTGCTCGTATATTGCATCTTCTGTTTTTTTGTATCTGAATATTCCATTATCCCTTACAGTGTTATCGGCATAGTTGGGATGCTCATCCCTGTCTATCTCATACTCTGGTTTGAATACGTCTGCCACATACCTACCGAACTTTACGTCCTCAGACAATTCCATACCTATTATATGAGCCGTGTATCTTCCAACAGGAACTGACTTGCCGAAGTCAAATGGATCATCAGGGTAAAATGCATCTCCTATTTCCATGTTGGTTTACTACATCGCCTCTATCTTAGAAAGGCAGGCCTCTAGGTTTTCAAGGGTAATATTGCCGTTCTTTAATTGATATAGTACTTTGTTCTTGTTCTTTGCACCTAAATTCCTTACAGCATCTGTGATTTTTTTAGTGACGTACTCTTCATCAGTTTCTTTAATGACTGTACCATTGAACTTATCCTTGACTTCCTCTATCAGTTCTTTATCTGTCATGGCTTTCTTCTTATCTAGTATGTCTTTAATACCGTGATAGCCGTGTATAATAAACTGCACCCACTTCTCCATTGACTTCATATTGTCAGGTGTAAGCTCTTGTCCTTTCTCAATGAAGGCTACTGCGACACCATGTCGTATTTTACCTTCTGTTATCTTATCCCAATCGGGTTGTTTGTCGCTCATAGATCGACTCCTTTCTCTTTGTATCCACCACCGCATATTTCATAGAAGTTGCAATACTTAGGGTTGCACTCCCATTTATATACAGGAGCTACACCTAGCTCAATAGGTGGATTACCTGTTTCAAAATTCTTGTTAACATGATGCCAGTATTCTTTTGCTTTCTGTATGTATGATGTTGGCACTATCTTTTCTTTCATTCTTGAATTATCTTTATTGTAATATAGTAACGACAATTTCTTTAATTTGTTCCCAGTATGTTCCTCTACCCACCAACCATACGTACCTAACTGTATATTATAATTCACAGATGGGTTAGGGTCAGGGTTACGACCAAATAAACCTTTCCATTTCCAAGCATTGCAAGTTTTTATATCATACAATGCATTGTCCTCAACAATCGCCACATCTAAGAAACCACGCACATTTACCTCTGGTAATCTTATTTCACGTTCTATCATTATTTGAGAACCGTTAATTCTTGCATAGTCCATCAATGCTTCCTGTACATCTCCATGTACTAAGTCTCCAAGCCTAAACAACCTCATTGTATTATCATCTATTTCTTTTGGCTCTACCTCTGCTACGTGTTGGAAGTAATGTTTTCTCATACACATTCCTGCTGAGGAAGCATGAAACCATTCTTCCTTGCCTTGATATCTTTTCTTTCTATGAAGGTCGTTACCTTTCCGCAACCAGTCTTCATATATCTTTTGTATGTCTAACATAATTTGTCCTTTGGTATATAGGGGCAGGGCAGGCCCTTTGAGATGTGTAGTTGCGGAGTGGATCGGAAAATTTGTTGGAGCAAAAACCGATCCTGCCTGCCCTGTAATAATTTCATTTAGTCTTTTGTCTCCAGTATAGACTCTTTGTCTGCAAAGAAGTTAATCTCTATGACAGCACCTTCATCTGTCTTTGCATATATTGTCTTAACGTAGTTCTTGCCATTTCTAATAGCCGATGTCTCGGTAGACAAATACTTAACGTTATGTACGTTAACCTCTTGATAGTTCCCTAGTGTTGACTGCATTGTCCTCTCCTTGTATTGTTTGTGCCCATTTATCTAGTGCATTGTATTCAGATGATTCTGCTTTCTGCACAAACTCTAGGGCTTTTCTTAGACCAGTAATCTCAGCAAAATAATAATCGTTTGATGGATTATCGTCCCACTGCTTCTCCACATTAGTGATCTCTTTAGCTAGTTGATATTTCAGTTTACTTAATACTGTAAACACTGTCTTCTCCTTTTTGTTGTTCTACTATGTAACGCATCGCTTTCTATTTTGTTCCCGTTTTTTATTATATTCTTTTACTACATCTTCTATGTGCTTCATATACCCAAATTGTTTATGAGTCTTTAGGTGATGACAATTACGACATCTAATCTTGCACTTTTGTATTTCTTTCTCTACGGTTTCCCACTTGTATCCAGTTCTCACAAGATGCCCAACTCCCTCAGTTGGTCTGAACTTTCCCCTTTTCTTAACTCCCTTAACATGATCGAACTCTAGAAGTCGATGATCGTTCTCACCACAATCAACACAGCCATGAATAAAATACTCCATAAATATTTTTTTATAATTTTCTTTTACCACACGAGCTTTTCTTTCTTTGACTTGCTGTATCCTATGCTCTCTGCGAGATTCATACCACGTATTATTGTGATACTTCTTTTGACAAACTTTACATAAGTATTGTCTACCATCGGGCTTGGCACGATTGATATAAAACTCCTTACGGGGTTTGTCTTCTTTACATTTAGCACATCTCTTCAACATCTCAAGTTTCGATTCTTTTTAATTTAGTTATAATTATTTTCAATTACTATGATTAATATACGATCTTCCATGCTTTCTTATATGTCTCCCCCACAACTCCACATTGAATCAGTCTCTGGCTGTGTAGGTGATCTGCTTCTCTATCTCCTATCTCTCCATCTTGGTAGTAGTTTTCAGGTGCATGTTCTGGAAACATGATGGCATCTATCTGTTCTTTGTTTAGCTTTCTGTAATCAATACCAACTTCTGTAAGTAATTCTATTGTATGCTTATCTAGTTTCATCAGTTTCTCCTTCTATCTCATTTGTTTCATCGGGGTCTACATCTATCTCTAAGTATTTCTCATCATCCATAACGAAGTTAATTGCATCTTCTTTCAGGATAGACTTAGCTTCCTCAACTGACTCAGCTTCTACAAATCCACTAGCTGTTATTGTCCAATGATATTCTTTCATTACTTACCCCCTAATCTGAATGGGAACTGCACCCACTCATTGTTTTCATTTTTATATTTAAATCCTCTTTTTTCTATGGCATACTGCATAGCTTCTTTCATTGTCCTAACTCTTGTATAGCAAGTGTATCCTAGATTCTCACTGCTGTTCCAAGTGACTTCTATTTTTCCTGTCCAAGGACTTTTTTGTTTCTTAGTTAGTTTCATTAGTTGCTCCTTTTTATAGGGGCGGGTTGCCCCGCCCCAGTTTAGTTGTTTTATTTATAATTGATACATGACTTATCTTTAGAGCTTGAAGTCCATTCATGCCCCTTACTACATTTGTAGCCTGTCCATGTTACTTGACCGCTATGTCTTCCCCTACTCCAAATAGTCTGCATGGCTGAATAACCTTTTTCTTTTTTCACGATAGTTACTTTACCATCACATCTTTGTTTTTTCATAATAGCTCCTTTTTATTATTGTTGTTTTAAGCTTCGTGCTTACTTATTAAACGCACCAAGTTTCAAAAAGTTCCAAATTAATTTTTCTCTCCTATTTATTTTTTTGTTCTTTTGTTTCTTTTTTCAATGTCCCATCCCCATTTTCTAAGTTCTGGTATACCACCTCTCGTATATGACTTGATAAAACATTTTTTAAAATCATAATACATTTTTACTAAGCCACCTTTCGGAGTGCATAGCCATACAGATTCATCCTTACCCTTATACATCTAAACTTTCCTCATAAATACGGTTAGCTTCATAACTTGCCCTATAATCAATAACCTGTCCTTCCACTTTAGCAATCTTAGAATAATATAGGGATGCGTTTTTATCGTACTCCTTTTGTAAGTCTGCTTGTATTTGCTCTATCATACAACATTTATCCCAAGCTGATAGCTTATCGTAGAAATTGGTACACTTAATAAACAATCTATCTTTTTCCTTTCTTGCATCTTTATTAAATACAGCTCTTAAAACACCTTTCATAACTTATCCTTCCTTTTCAAAGATATGGTAGACCTCAACATGCGTATTGCAATCATAATTTGAGCAAGAAAAGTTAGATACGATACCTTCGCTCTGTTCGTCTTCATACATCTCTTGTATGTCGTGATCGCCACCCCATATTAATTCTGACTTACATTGCCAACAGCGGAACACCTTGCAATCGTTTTCATCCTGAGCCTTAATAACATCCTTCAGCCTCTTGATCTTCTCGTCTCGCCTATCTACCATAGCTTCGTATTGCAGTAACTCTAGCTGTAACTCTCTATATTCTTTCACTTACGGAACCTCTTCTTCTTTTCACGCTTCACTTCATCTAGAGAAACTACAAACGCTGTGCATAAAATTATGATGAATAGTAAGATAACTAACTCTGTCATTTTCCCCTCCAGTCTTGTATCGAGTAAATTACCAAAGTTACCAAAAACATACCCATTGATAGAGCTACCAAACCCATACCCAATATGAGAAAGTTTACTACCCACTCTGCTAAATCTATAAGTACCATTCATCCTCCTTAACCGAAGTCGGTCTTTCCCATTTTATATATGCTTGTATGCTAGGTCTTTTTGTATTCATCATGTGTAAAACCTTTAAGATAACTATTTGAGTATCAGTAATTTCTTTTGTTATATTTTTAATATACCATCTCATTAAGTAATGGTAGATAAGATGGAGTATCGCAAGGTATACCACTATAAAAACATCAAATCCATTCTCTGATAAAGATTGTAACCAATGTATCATTATTCATCCTCCTCGTTCCAAGTGTCACAATGCTCTAAGCATTCTGTACAAATATTATAATCGGGGTACACATCTGCACCACAACATTCTGATCTATCCATATTATTCCTCCACCTGCTTTGCTCTTTTATATAAGAACGCTTCTATTATTCTTATCATCAACTCTGAATTGATGTTGTGTTCACTCATTAAATGCTCTGCTTCTCGATCTACTGCTTCGTCTAACTCTGGAAACAATGTATCGCACAGCTCATCAAATAACAGATCGTTTTCGTTCATTTTTTACTTCTCCTTTTTGTTTATATGTTCTTATCATACAGACTAATAACAAAAGATAATTAATGATGTCCATAATCCTACCCTCTATACTTTCCGAGTATTCTTTTCCATCTTTAAAATAGTTAAAAACACTACTTGTGTGCTTCAGTAAATATACAGAAAGTACCTTCATTGGTGATAGCCCTAATGTTTTTGCTATGTTCTCGAAGTTCCATAAAACATTTGAGTTATGGTGTCCTTCTGTATACTCAATTCGTTTGTCGTCTGAAAGTTTAAGAGTTTTCTTAAGGAAGTCCTCTCTCATAAATTGATATTCTTTTGCGTTCATAAGTCTCTCCTTTCTTCAAAGTATAAATTAATCTCTTCTCTGTACAGTTTGCTTGTAGAAATTGGATCATTTATGAAACTTGCTATCACCTCACAAAAGTCTTTCCTAGTCAGTAAACAATTATCAATATCCAATTCAAAGAACATCATCACATCTTCCTTATCTATTTTCTTTAGTGGTAGCTTCATATCGCTCTCCTTTTTCCTCATTGGATACGGCATCTTTACTCCTCTGTTTATCACGCTCTAGTTTTAATTTTAGCTCTTCTAAATATCTCTTGGCACTATCGTAACCCATCTCAGTTACCAGACCTTTTATTTTACCCATTACTTCTCCTTTGTTTATTAGTTATACGAGGTTAGTTCGTATTAGTTCCAATT
>CAACVD010000715.1_pt1 | contig 16034 bp, 29 predicted proteins | sample 2381771 | NCBI WGS metagenome assembly CAACVD01 (sample SAMEA5211965, study PRJEB30684) | marine metagenome | biome: Marine; feature: Epipelagic; material: Water | collected 2015-10-15 | depth 15 m | reverse complement strand
AGAACAGTTAGATGACTTTCCTGCTGCTGGTACAAACAACATAGAACAGATTAGTATATCTTTTGATGATGCAGGTTTTTCAGGTGGACTACCAACATTTGGTGTATTTAATTCATCACACTTTCTTGGACAATTTAATGGTAATACATTAGCTTGTGAACTTGGTACAGGAGAGACAGAAATATTTCCACAGAGTAGATCTTTACTAACTCATGTAAGACCAATAATAGATACAGATGATGCTACTGGTTCTATATCATTTAGAAATAGAGTATCAGATACTGCATCTAATTCTGGACAAACTAGTATGCACTCTACAGGAACAATACCTTTTCATAGATCTGCAAGATATTTTAAAATTAATATTCAAATACCTGCATCAACAACTTGGTCAGATGCACAAGGACTGGATATAGAAGCAATAAAAGAAGGATATAGATAATGGCACTTATTGGAAACCCAATGGATTTTGACAGGATAAGAAGAACATATGAATCTATTACTTACCCTGAAAGTAGAAAAACATTTCAAACTCCATTTGAACAAACACGAAGTCAATACTCTGGTTTATTAACTGGTACAGGATCAGAAACTATAAGACAAGATGCAGCGCAGCCAGGAGAACAAATACAATTTAGATTTAATCCTGTAACTGGCCAAACAGAAACTATTATACCTGAGTACATGGGTACATATAGAACAGATCAAACAGATTTCTTTCCAGGATCAAGTCCATTTGAATCTATATACAGTACAGGAGACAGTGAAATAGATCCTGGTACTGGACAAGTAAGAGAAACTGAACCTGAATTATCTATTGAATCATTATCTAGTGTAATTCCTAGAGGTGATGGACAACAAAGATTGAACCAAATGTCACCATTAAATTTTGGTCAGTTAGCTAGTAGTGTACAAAGTTTTGATCCAAAGAAACAAGCAATGGCAGGTTTATTAGGATTAGTAACAGGAACTCCTTTTGGTACAGTAGCTGGACTTGCTAAACAAATAGGAAAAGCTCAATTAAGTAACCTTGGTGTTAAAGGTGATGTTGCTATTGGACAACTTGCAGACTCTTATAATCAAGCAATAAAATCAGGTTTATCACCTGAAGCTGCTTTAACTAGAAGTACATTAACTGCTGGCGTTCCATTTAATAAAAAAGCATTTAAGAAAGCAGGCATTGAAGATTTATCTATTGATGATATGCTTTCAAAAGTTGAAAATAATAATAAGAGTACAAAAGTAGGTAAATCAAAAGCTAAAGATTTAAGAGATAGAAACGAAAATCGAGGTGGAAGTACAGGTGGAACTGACACAGGCAAACCTGGTGGTAGAGGTGGTAACTATGGTGGTGGTTATCAAGGAGGTAGATAATGACAAGTGAACGTAATTTAGAATTTATCTATCAAGATTTAGATAACCAAGCAAACTTTCAATTAGTGCTTGAAGATATTGTAAACCAACTAGTACGCTATCATAATGATGAAAATTATGAGGTAGCATCCTGGTTCTTTGGAGGTTAATATGATATGTCGAAACTGCGAACATGAATGTCATTGCAGCAACAATGGTCAATGTGCTGTATGCAAATGTTCTAACTGCGAACATAATGCTCTTGACGAATTTTGGAAAAGAGTAGATGAGGATACTAAAGAGTAATGGCACACAATTATAAAAACGCACAATTTAATTTAACAAATACAGATAAAACAGATGTATATACTTGTGCATCTGGATCTACTTGTTTAGTTAAAAATATTCATACAGTTAATTATGGTTCTGGTAATCATAGTATTAAAGGTTATGTTTATGATAGTTCTGTAAGTACAGAGTTTCAAATAGACGAACATACAATAAACTCAGGTGTTTCTCAGGACATATCTGATGGTATTATAGTTTTAGAATCTGGTGATATATTAAGATTAGAAGCTGGATCTGCAAATCATTTTAGTGGAACAATATCTATATTAGTAATTACATGACAATACCTGTATTTATACCTACAGATAATATTAAAACAGTTGAACCATATGTTAATGAGTCTATTGAAAAAGCATTAAAGTATTCTGGTAATCACTATAACTTAGAAGATATACAAAAAGAATTACATGAAGGTAAAGCTCAGTTATGGATTTTATGGAATGAAAAAAGAAAAAATAAATATCAAGGTTGTATTGTAACTAAGATATTAAAACGTAGTAATACTAAAGCATTAAATTTATTTATAGTGACTGGTAAAGATAAAAAGTCTTGGCAAGATAAAATTGCTACATTAGAAGATTACGCCAAACAAGAAGGTTGTACTCATCTAGAAACATATGCTCGACCAGGTTGGTCTCGCATACTAAAAAAATACGATTATAAAATAACACACTATTTATTAGAAAGAAAGTTGGAGGACTAAAATATGTCATTCGGAGGAAGTGATCCAGAAGTAATAATGGAAGGTGGAGGTGTATATGAACCAGCCGAACCTTACATAAAAGATATATTAGCAGAAGCTGCTAAATTATATGGTAGCGGTATAGGCTCATCATACTATCCTGGATCTACAGTAGTACCATTTGCACCTGAAACTCAAGCTGCATTAGATATGTCTAAAGGATTAGGCTATGAAATGACTGGCCCAAGTTATCTTTATGATATGGCAGGTAGTACATTAGGTGGATTTGCATCTGGAGCTATGCCTAGTGCATATTCTCAATTAACACCTCAAGCTGATTATTTATCTGATGTAAGATCAGGTATTGTTGGTGATGTTATGGGTGATATTCAATCACAGTTTGGTGGTATGGGTAGAACAGGAACAAGTCCTGGTGCGCAGCAAGCAGCAGCAAGAGGTGTTGGAACTGCATATGCACCAATAGCAGCTCAACAAGCATCTTTAGAAAGAGGTAGAGAACTACAATCTAGAGAAAGTGGTTTAAGTAGACAGTTTCAAGCGGCAGGTGCATTACCTGGACTACAAGATACTATGGATAGAAGAAGGCTTGCAGGTATATCTGGTATTAGTGGAGTCGGTTCTGCGTATGAAGATCTTGCAGGTAGAGAATTACAAGATCGTATTAATAGATTTCAATTTGAACAACAATCACCATATGACAGATTGACTAGATTTGCACAGTTTCCATTTGCAGCTGCTGGATTTGGTATGCCATCAACTCAATATGCACCACAAGCCAATCCATTGACTAGTGCATTTGGTTTAGCACAAGCAGGTATGGGATTAGGTTCACCATTTGGATACGGAGGTCTTGGTGCAATACTTGGTGGCCTCGGTGGATTATTAGGATAAGGAGATTACTATGGTAAATATTATGAATCAATATTCTGGATTACTTAACAATCCATTTGCAAAACCTAAATCTTTAACTGATGAAGAATTTAAACAGCAAATGATAGAGACATATACAAAACCTAAAGATCCAGGAACAATGTATTTTAGTCCTACATTCAAAGATACTGAACAAACAATTACAACAGATTTTGGTGCTAGACAAATACCAAGTAAAGAACTTACAGGTTTATTTCAAACAGGTGCAGACATTGAAGCAGAACAAAAAGTTGCACAAGATAAAGAAGCTGCATTTAAAGCATCAGGTGAAACAATACCTTCAGGAGAAGAAGTTGCTAAAGCTGGGCCAATTAAAGAAATTAATGAAGCACTAGCTGAAAACAAACCTGAAACTATAATGTCTAAATTAAACTCTGTTGCTGATAAGATATTTAACTTAGAAGAAACTGATCCTGAATCATACGGTAAAATTATTAATGGTTTAGATATTTATGTTCGTGGACAAAATGGTGATACAATAGCAGAAGCTATACTTGGTAATAATAAGTTTAAAAAACAACAAGCATCTGCTTTATTTCAATCAGCTATTGCTGCTAATAATTTAAAAGTAAGTGAGATGAAAGTTTTAGAAGCTGCAAAAAAAGCAACTACACCAGGTAAAGTAGAAACAGGTGAATTAGAAATAGCTAAGAATATTATTAAAGGTGATGTTGATAAAGATGATATAGATGCTGTTGCAAACTTTGTAGCTGGTAGAGCAAAAACAATACAACAAAATACTGGTATGTCTTTTAATGAAGCTATTACATTAGCCTATCAACTTGCACAACAAGAAGGTGGTGGACTTAAAAATGTAGCATCTTTATATGGTAAAGAATATGTAATTGATCCTGAAGGTTCAGTTATTAATGTAGACAACTATTCACAAGAAGAATTTAATGCAATACCAAAAGGCACTATGTTTATCTACCAAGGTGAAAGAAAAATAAAACAATAGAATGGCTCTTGATTTAGGCAATTCAATATCTGCCTTAGATTTAGGGAACTCAAAAAACTCTTTAGATTTAGGTGATTCAAAACAAGCACTAGATCTAGGAGAATCTATATCAAGTCCAGAACAAAAAGGTTTCTTTGAAACATTAAGAAATCCAATAGATCTTATGTTTAATGAGTCTGTTGTAAGACAAGGATATAATTATCTTACTGGTGACACTCAAGAAGTACAAGCTAAGAGAGCGCAAGACTTTATTGAAACTTACCCTGAGTTAGAAGGTACACCTGAATATATAAACGCACAAAGAAAACTAGAACGCTATGGTTATCTATTAGAACAAGGACAACCATTTAGCTTTGAAGCATTACAAGAAGCAGTAAAAACTAATCCAGGACAGATGGCTGGTGAGTTTGTAAATGCTTTTATGGCAGATCCATATCTTATATTTACTCCATACTTACTAGGAGGTAATGCTCTTACTAAATTTTATCAAGCTAATAAAGTATTAGGTAAAGTTCCAAGATTAGCCAGGGGAGCTGCAATAGGAACTGCTGCTGTACCTGAAGCTGCATTGTATTCTGTTATACAACAAGCAGGAGAGAATGGTCAGTTTGATGCTAATCGTATGGCAGTTGAGACTGCTATAGGTGGAGCTGGTGGTTTAGGTTTTGGTGTAGCGTTTGGTGGATCACTAAATACTATAGGTAAATTTAGTGGTACTATGGATGAAATAAAAGATAGTATTGTAAGACCAAGAGCAGAAGCAGGTCAACCTGAAGCAATTAGAATATTAGAAGGATTAGAATTAAGCAAACAAGGTAAGCCAGTTTACTTTGAAGATAAAGTATTCAAGACAATAGAAACATTAAAAGGAAAAGAGTTTAAATATAATGATGCAAATGCTATGGCAATGTATCAAGATATTGAAAGTAGATTAAACGAAACATTTCGTAAACTTGCAGTAGATATGTATGATACAAGTCTTGCTAAAAAAATATATAGAAACTCTACAACACCTTTAGTTGCTGGTGGAGTCTTTGGAGCAGGTGGAGCATTAGCTACAGGAGAACCAGAAAACTTTTTAATTACTGGTGGGACAGTATTAGCTGGTACTACATTTGGTAAAGTAGTTGGTAAAAGTATTAATAGAGCTTTACAAACTAGTAGAGGTAAAGATCTTGCTACTAAATTCATTGATAAAAAAGAATGGGATGGATTTTATAATGAGGTAAAAGGTACAGGTGTAGATACTAGTAAAATTAATATTAAAACTAAAGATGAGTATCTTGAAGCTGTAAAACTTAATAAAAGATTTAATAAAGATTTAGCAGATCTTGGTGTTACAAAAGATTTACTGGACTCTAAAGCTACTGCTGTAAGTAGAAAGATTCTTTATAACATGGATACTTTCTATAAACTTGGCGGTATGTATTCACATCAGTTGAATATGTTATTTAGAAAAGAATTTCCTATTGCAAAAAGTAGAGAAGAAGATGTTCTTAAATTTATACAAAAAGTTAGAGATAAAAAAACAAAACAACTTGTAGTTAAAGAATCTGATTTAAGCTCTGATGAATTAAAAGCTGCAAAAGCTGCACAAAGATTCTTTGAAAAAATACATAAAGAGTTAGCTAATAACGATACACTTAAATTAAAGTGGAGAGAAAACTTTTTACCTGGTTTCTGGCAACGATCAGCTATGATTACAGATGATGATGCTAAATCATTCTTTACTAATTTCTTTACTGAAACAAAAAAAGGTGCGGGTTATAGAGGTAGACTTGCAACTGAAAATGTTAAAGTTGTAGATTCATATGATGAAGGTATTAAAGCAGGATTAAAACCAAGAACTACAAACCTTGGTGAGATTATTGCTTTGTATAATCATTCTTTGTTTAAAGCTATTGCTGAACGAGATGCATTAAAAGGTTTATATAATTCTAAGATACCTGGTCGTACTACACCAAAAGGTATGATGCAAAACTTTTTATATGCAGATAAAGATTTACTACTATCAAGAGGTGTTGATATTGATGAATATGTACAGTTTCCACATGATGGTATCATTAGTGCTAACCCACTTAATAGATCAGCAATCAATCGTATTAATGAAACTATATCTAAAGCAAAAGAAACTGGTAAAGTAAAATCACCACAAGATATTATTAAGTTAAGAAACAAACTTATAACAGAAGATAAAAGTATTAAAGTACCTTATGTATTTAAGGAAGCTGCACCACATCTTAAAATGATGTTTGATACAAGTGTAGAAAAAGGTTTCTTTAGAGCTATATCAAACTTTAACTTCTTACAAAAAAGATTAAGTGTTGGTTATTCATTCTTTCATGGAATGGCATTGTTTGAAAATATGTTCTTTGCAGGTGTAGGCACAGCTAAGATAGCTAATGTAGCTGGTCTAGGTAAAGTACCTGGCATAAGATATTTCATACCAAAGACTATAAGTGCAAAACGCATGATACAAGAAGGTGGTAATGGTGATGACTATGAAGCTGCACTTAGAGCTGGTGCTATATTCTCACATCCTGAGGATATTGGATACCATAGATTCTATGATTTAATACAAGGTGCAAATAGATTAGCAGATAAAGCTGGTAGTCCTTTACTGAAATGGACTATGCAACAAGGTATAGATAAACTTGTTACAAAACCATTTAAGTTTATTGATATGGTTACATGGGATCATGTCTACAACTCAGGTAAGTTATATACATTTCAAACTGCAAGAATGAAACTACTAAGAGATCCTGCAAACAAAGATGTTCCTATGCACATATTAGATAGGAGAGCTGCTGAATATACTAATGATGCATATGGTGGATTAAACTGGAGACAGATTTATGAGGACACTACAAATCCACTTCTTAAAAAAGTATTAGGAGAAGCATATAATCCATCAGGTAGAAGAATATTACAGTTATTATTATTTGCTCCTGACTGGACTACTGCAAATATAAGAATTATAGGTAAAGCATTTCCTGGATTTAACAAAGATCCAATAGGAAGAAAACTTTACCAAGCATACGCTATGAGAGCTGCATTAATATATGCAACCTTTGGTAGTGCATTGCAATATATGTTTACTGGTAAATCATTATTAGAAAATAAAGATCCAACTAAAATAGATTTAGGTAATGGAGACACTATGATATTTTCTAAACAGTTGATGGAACCTTTACATTGGGCTGTACACCCATATAAAACCTTAGTTTCTAAACAAGGTAGTACACTAAAACTAACACAACAATTATTATTTAATAAAAAATATTTAACAAGTCCTTGGCCTAGTCCTATTAGTGAAGCTGATTTGTTTTCACTCTACAGAGCTAGGGATTATGGAGAACAAATTGGTATGTCATTATTACCATTTGCTTTTAGAGGAGTTGTCGAACAAATGCAAAAAGACGACTTAGATTTTCAAGATGCTATTAACTATATAATTGGAAACTTTGGACACCCTATCTACCCAGAAGGTAGAAGAACTAAATATTATACAGGATTTAATTAAAATTAGGAGAATAACAATATGGCTGGAACAGGCGTAGGTAAATACAGTACAACAGCTAGTAATAACGAAACAGTACAAAGCACAAACTTTGCAGAAGGCATGGCTCCATCTGACGTTAATAACGCAGCTAGAGAAACTATGGCTAATATGCGTAGTATGTACAATCAAATTGGTGAAGGATTTGTAGAGTATGGTGATAGTGATGGCGAGTATACAGTTGCTCGTACTGATGCTGACACTATAACAATTACATCATCTGCAAATTTAACAAGTATATATTATGCTGGTAGACCAATAAGAATACTTGATGGTGGAGGTAACACAGTTACTGGTGCTATTAGTAGTAGTAGTTATTCTAGTCCAACTTTAACTGTAAACTTATCAGGTATATCTCTTGCATCTGGAAACCCTACTAAAGTAGAACTTGGCCCAGCTATGAAAGCTGGTGGTGGTCGAGTTATCTTAGATGATGATGAAGATAGTTTTATATCTGCGTCTACAGATGACCAGGTAGATATTACTGTAAGTGGAACAGCACAAGTAGAAGTTAAAGACGGAAGCATTGGGCCAACTACTGATAGTGATGTTGACCTTGGAACAACAGCAAAAAGATTTAAAGATGCTTATGTTGATACACTTACAACTACAGGAAACATTACAGTAGGTGGTACACTATCTGGTACACTTGCTGCCTCTGTATTAGGAGCAGTTTATCCAGTAGGTTCTATATATATTAATGCTACAAGTTCAACCAATCCAGGAACATTACTTGGTTTTGGAACATGGGCTGCTTTTGGTGCAGGTCGTGTACCTGTAGGTATTAATGCTAGTGATACAGACTTTGATACTGCTGAAGAAACTGGTGGTGCTAAAACACACATAATTGCTGAATCAAACTTACCAGCACACAAACACTTCTTGTTTGCAAATCACTCTATGGATGGTAATGCTGCTTCACACTTTGTAAGAAAATCTGGATCTGCTGTAAACTCAGATGGTATTAATAAATCAGCTTCATTGGAATATTATCAGTCATCAGGATCAGATGATTTTAAATATTCTATGGCTTATGATACTAATAATGCTGCTCCTACTGTACATCCATCATCAGCAACTGGTAGCGGAGCTGACGTATCACACATGAACCCATACATTGTAGTTTACATGTGGAAAAGAACAGCTTAATTTGCTATATTTAAGCAAATCAACATAGGAGATAATATGTTTACATTAGACGAAAAACAATATGATGAAAATAAATTGAATGACCAGGGCAAAGTTGCTTTAGTTCAAATTCAAAACATCACAAATAAACGCAATCAACTTGCATTACAAAATGATGAGCTAAATGTTTTATCAGAACATTATAGTAAAATTCTCAAAGAAAATCTACCTGAAGAAGAGAAGAAAGAAGAGAATGGAACAGGAGAATAGAGAAGCTATTATCCGCATTGAGGGTAAACTAGAGCTAATGGATAATAAGCTCAATACCCTCAAGGACAATCACCTCTATCATGTTGAAAAAGATATGCGTCAACTCAAAAACTTTGTATGGTTTATCGGTACTACAGTATTTGCACAAATGTGTTATCTAATAGTAAGAACCCTAATTTGACAATAAAGATCAAATCGGTCTACAGTTCACTATGAACAAATCAATCCTGATTATATCTGATACACATTGTCCGTATCATCATCCAGATTTAATAGCATTCCTTTCTGCTATCAAAAAGAAATACAAACCAGATCGTATAATACATATAGGAGATGAGGTTGACTCTCATGCTATATCATTCCATGACTCTGATCCTGACTTGTATAGTGCAGGAGATGAGCATAGAGAATCATTAGTTACTATCCATCAAATGGAAAAGCTATTTCCTAAAATGGATCTTATGGATTCTAATCATGGTAGCCTGGTATATCGTAGACAGAAAGCCTCAGGTCTACCAAGAGCTGCAATGAAATCTTACAATGAATTTTTAGAAGTAGGCAATGGTTGGAAGTGGCATGATGATTTAATTATTACTATGTCTAATGGACAGCAGGTATACTTCTGTCATGGTAAAGCTGCTAATGTATTAAAAGTAGCACAACAATATGGTTGCCCTACAGTTCAAGGACACTACCATAGCTCTTATTCTATTCAATACTGGGGTAATCCCAACAGTCTAAACTGGGGTATGCAAGTCGGATGCTTAATAGATGCTAAGTCTCTAGCATTCGAGTACATGAAAACACAAAAATCTAGACCAATAATTGGATGTGGCGTTATATTAAATGGACTCCCAAAATTGATACCTATGGTTTTAAATAAAGGTGGAAGATGGAACAAAGAACTGACTTAGAATATTTGACAACTCCTAAACAGGGAGTAAAAATTGTTAAGAAAAAACTTTATTTATATATCAATTCAACAAGGGGAATCTATGCAGAAAACAGACTCACAAGCGAAGATGCAATTAATCTCGCAAGACAACTACTCAACGGAGCAAACCAACTTAACTGAGGAGCCACATATGTATGAGCCTGAAAGCAATAGACGACCTGGAGTAACTAGAAAATATGAAATGGATAATCATAAGTTCTATGTAAACATAGGATATGATCCTAAAGATATGTTACCAAGAGTTGTTCGTATCTGGAGTGATATGAAACAAGGAACTACATTTAGTGATATGTTGATTGATTTATCTGACGATATTACTGAACGATTACAATTAAGAAAAAACTTAGATAAGTCTTTAGAGAGAATGGCAGCAGCTGCGCCTCGTAGGGGTGATGGTACTGCGTCTACAATACAAGGTTTAGTTGTAGATGAACTCATAAAGTCTTACTACCTGGAGAACTAAATGCCTTTTGAAATGATTACTATGCTAGGATCTACAATCCTAGGAGGGGTGATGTCCATCTGGAGTCAGTCCATTAAAGCTAAACAAGCTGAACAAAAACTTCTTATACAAAGAGCTGAAGTACAAACTGAAGCATTTAAAGAAGCAAGAGAATATGAGAACGTAGGATTCCAATGGACTAGAAGAATCATAGCATTGACTGCTATCTTTGCCATTGTTGTACTACCTAAGATACTTCCATTGATAGATCCACAAGCACAAGTCATTGTTGGATATACAGAATGGAAACCTGGCTTTTTATTCTTTGAAGGTAAAGAAGTAATGCAATGGGTGCCTATGGCACATAGAGGTATAGTGATTACACCATTAGATACTAATTTAGTTGCAGCTATTATCGGACTCTACTTTGGTGGATCATTAGTTAAAAAATGATTTGGATATTAACTGTAATGATGTGGTATGAAGGCGAACAAACAAGGAACACTTACTTACAAGAGTTACAATTCATTTCTGATAGTGCCTGTAAGGATTATCTATTTACTAATAAGGTAATGTTGGTAGACAGCTTACTAGAAAAGTTTAGAAACATTGAAGGAATGGATATGCAATCATTTGAATACTTTTGTGAAGGTAAGTTTGTAGAGTTAGATGAAGTATGAAGCTCTCAGACTCAACGCAAATCTCTCTCCCTGCTCGTAATCTTTTAGCTATCCTAGCTGCAGTAGCAGTAGGCACTATGTCTTATTTCACTATTGTTGAAAGACTTAATTCAGTAGACACCACTCTACAGTTAATGGAAAAAGATTTAGAAGCAGCTAATTCTTTTATTGACGGAGTCCCCAAAGGCGACATGGTCAGTCCACAAGTCCAAGAGCTCTACATGTTAGTCGAATACTTATCAGGTAATGTAGAAAAACTTAAAGAACAAATGGAAGCAGAGATACCTCTCATATTAAAGAATGAAATGATTATACAGTTTCATGAAGATCGTATTATAGATTTAGAGGAAAGAAAGAATGGGAATTATTGAAGCAGTTATTATACTTAGTTTGTATATCTATGATGGTGGTAACAAGACTATAGAAGGTTGGTATCACCAGGATAATCTTAGTTCATGTCTTGCTGCTAAACGCATTGCTGAACGTAACTCAGGTAATCAAGTACAATATACTTGCACATTAGAACAATGTGTAATGAGTACGGACTCTACAGGAACTAAACATTGTGAAAAAATAATTAAGCGTAATTAACACGCTTGTTCCACATACCTTTAACATAACCAGTATCTCTTACTTCATGATACTTTCGTACAACATATTCAGGATCAAGTCCTGCTAAACTACATACCATTTGAAAATCTTCTGAGTTAGTTTCAAACCAAGTACGAGCTACATAGACTGCATTATTGTTAGGTCTATCTTGTGTCTTACCATTCTTCTTTTTAAGAGGAGGTAAGATCTCTCTTGTAGCATCATGGAATTGTTGGGCTATAACATTAACCCATAAGTTTTGTTCTGGTGTCATTGATAAGTTCCTTCACTTTTTCTAAGTAGACTATGGCATCTGCCATTTCTTCCTGTGTATCTTCAATCCATTGAAGTAAAGGTTTATCAGCAGTACGCATTGTATTACCGTATTCTATAGTTCCGTTGTTTGATCGTTCAATCATCTTAGCACAGATCTTACTAACCAACTCATCCTTACAAAGTTTCTTTACACTCTCTATCATATAGCACCAGCTTTGGTTAGTGATTGAAACTGAGAACAATACATATCATTATCTTTTCTACGGAAGTTATCTTTCTCTTTGAGTCTTATAGATTCTTTCATAGCTAATAGATGTTGTTTGTATTCATCACTCTGCCTAGCCCAATGTTCTTTCATCGCACCTGACAAATCATCTGGAGCTTTGAATACTTGTTCAGCCAATACAGTTCTTAGATACTCCTTAACATAACTAGCTTGAGCTACATGTTCTGCTTCAGTATCTTCGTTATCGTAGTTTTGTTGGAGAGCTTTCTCCATACCTTCTCTTGTAATGATTGTCATGTTACTCCTTTCTAGAATGGTACTTCATCATCAATATCATCATCTACAGTTGCACCAGGGAACGCATCTTTGATTTCATCTACTACATTAGTAGTTGCTTTGTTGTATCCTTGTTGACCTATTGTAATCCATTTAGCTACTTCACCTGCTGGATCTTTTAGTTGGATACCTTTCTCATGGTGTAACGTCATAAGCACTTCAGTTATTCGACCAGCCAATCCTACTGCTATCATATCTTGTGGTAAAGCCTTAGAAGTATTCGGTGTCGCTTTCGCTCCACCGCTTGATGTTTCTGTTTCGTTTACATCTTTATCAGGTCTTTCTACTTTGAATGCAGTAGCGTTTCCATTTCGTTCTTGTCCATAATGTACCATGACTTGATCTCCAACTGATACTTGTGGATCAAACTTACAGTAGAACTTTATCTTAGTTCCACTTTGATTTAGTACAACAGGCATGAACCATTGATCCTTACCTGCTTTAGGTGGTGATATGTAATCCACTGTACCTACTGATTTATTTAATTCCATTATTATTCTCCTTGCTATGTTAGTTAATCCTATCTTTGTAGTACCATTAGTTGTTCCAAAGCGTTTTCGCATTCTCACGATCCTCTTCAGTCCATTTGAATCCATCAGTATTTAATGGTATCATTTGTTTAAATGTTTCTGTATTAGGCACATTACGCATAAAGGTTTCCAAAGACTCAAATGAATTTAGCATAGTTTCGTAATTTGTGTTAATAGTTTTTTCATCTAATTCAAATACTGCTGACTTCTTATGTGAGGCATAGACTAGTGTTGCAGGTTTACCCAATAGAACTGAGTACAATGATTGTTGCCTGACATGATCTTCTCTTGGTTTAGTTGGTACTGCTAGTGTAGCCTTGGTATCGACTATCATATTCTCATATTCAAAGTCTGTTACTGTGGTAATCGGATACTCCAAACTGCTTAGTGTATGACGTTTATAACTCTGAAATAAATGTGGTATACCAGCATCAGGGAAATGTTCTTTGATTGCGTTGGCTAAGTTAACAGATATGCTGCCAACCTTATCTGTCTCATCAAACCATTCACCATCAAACTGATTGACCATATGTTTAGTGGAATGTTCTACTACATCAGCATCTGATCTTTTATAAAACAAACTTATTGCACAACCAAACTCTGCTGAGTTACCCATACCCATACGAGGTGTAGTCTCAGATCTATTACCAAGTAAATGTCTATAGATCCATTGTGATGGATTATTGTACCAGTCATTACCCTTACTTGCACTATGTCTGTACTCATTTATTTTCATTGTATTCCTTTCTCGAATAACCTATATTTTTATATGTCTAATTTTGATGAACCTCATTTTAATTATAATAGAGAAATCATAATCACTCAACCAAATAAGGATAAACCTGCACATATTGTAAACATTCGTGAATCATCTATTGAAACTATGTACTATCGTAGACATATAGATGCTACACAATATACTGCTGGCTCTATCTTTAGACGTAAGTGGGAGATGTCTCAATTAATATCTAAGCCAGAGCTTGGTGTTAGAGTAGATTGTTCTACTAATCCTACTATTGCTGACAACAAACTAGATGCTATACAAGATCTTAATAGATTGCATGGTGTCATTGGACAGAACCATTACGAACTGCTAGAATATGTGTGTGGTTTTGGCAACACTATTAAACAGATGAACTCTAAGTTTAAACTATCTAAGCGTAGAGGCGGTCATAAATTCCGTGAAGCTCTTGATGAAGCATCAATCTTCTATGGTCTAAGAGATAAAGGAAATACTATTCGTGGCAATAAGAGACGCTAAACATTTAAAAAATGTAAGGCAGTATCCTTGCTCTTACTGCAAGACTGATATAGATATCTGCGCGCACCATCTCACTCATATCAAACCTAATGGTATGTCTATGAAGTCTGATGATTGTTGGACTGTACCTTTATGTCCTATGTGTCATCATAAACTACATCATTATGGAGAGCGTAGATTTTGGAGAGAGCGTAAGCTTGAACCAGGTATCTATGCAGCTCTACTGTACCAGGAATCCCTTGACAAATGATTCCCTTAACTTATAAATTTAATTAGAATAACCAGAGGTGTATCTAAATGCCTGATAACAAACAACTTTCTAAATCACAGAAGTATATTAAGAACCTAGATATGGATAGGTTGATTGACTCAGTTCAACAGAACCTAGACTGTCCTACAAAAATAGCTGATGCTATAGCCAAACTTATATCTGCTAAGATCTATCTAGAGATCGTATGTGAAGAAGAAGATATGCATGACTATTTACAAGACTTAGAGGATCAGCTACTTATACACCATGTCAAAGACGAAACAATCCATTAATAACAAATCAATCAAAGTACATTGTACTGATATTAAAATTGAATTGACAAGCCCAGATTTTAGTGATGATAATCTTACGGACTGTTACGGACACTATCTTAAACGTAAGAACCTTATACAAATACAGTCAGGTCTATCGAACATTGACGAAGCAAATACAATATTTCATGAGTTAATGCATTGTATCGCTTGGTTATCATGCGAGACTAATGATGGCGGTGCATTAGATAAAGATGATGTAGAAGAACGAGTCATTAATAACTTCAGTAATTATTGGATCGGTATCTTCCGTGAAAACAAATGGCTGCTTGATTACTTCAAAGAAAAACTTTAGTACTACCAACCAAACTCATCATCAGGATTCATTTAGTCTTTAACTCCTTTAAATATTTTTTTAATGCAAGTATCATAATATCTTTCTCTGTAATATTGATTATTACTTTTCTAGTAGAAGGATAGATATCATTAATATGTTTTAGTGATATGTCCTGGCATTCTTTTAACATAGCATTGATTTCATCATGCTGTTCTAAGGTACAGTAAAAAGCTTTATACTTTCCGTTCCTCATTGCTTTCTGTTCTTGGTAATCGTTCATCTCTTAATCTTTCTCTTACCTTATCTTTTAGTTTATTAGCCGTATCTTTGTCAACACCATCAATAATTAGATGTTCATCCAACCAATCTTTATCTTTCACTTGCGCCATGTAATCCATGAACTGATTTAAATTAAAACTCATTCTTCATCCTCGTCATCATCTTTAAGAAACATATAACTTGCTCCTTCATAAAATGATTTATCTTTATTATAATGTTTTCCATTTTGTATTCTGAACCATTGTACAGGACATTGATCCAACCATTCATGGAACTTATCATTCATTACACTTACACTCATAGTTTAGAACCTTTCTAATTTAGCAGTAGAGAGAAACGCTAGAGGTGCG
>CAACVD010000714.1_pt1 | contig 16036 bp, 22 predicted proteins | sample 2381771 | NCBI WGS metagenome assembly CAACVD01 (sample SAMEA5211965, study PRJEB30684) | marine metagenome | biome: Marine; feature: Epipelagic; material: Water | collected 2015-10-15 | depth 15 m | reverse complement strand
GGCGATCCGAAGACCGCCTCAGTCAAACCCAACAGAGAGGAGAAGTTAGGTAATTTACGCGCCTGACGATCCGAAGATGCCACGCCAGTCGGTGTAACCGAAGCTGTAACGCTCACGCACTTTATAGCGCACGTTGCCAGTTTCGAAGTCACCTTCCATGCCTTTTTTCATAGGCGAGCGTTGGAACATTTTCAGTCCATCTGGAACATCAGTTTGTACGAACCACTGATCGCTGTCTGTTAGACGGCGCATGATGTGGTAACCTTGTGGAAGGTAACCGCCATTGCGGATCGCGTTGATGTCATTGTCAGCAGTGCCAACACGCAGTTGTGATTCAAGCAAACGCTCTGCAACAAAAGTGTAAGCAGTTGGGATAACCAACTTCGTACCTTGTGCCGCAATGCGAAGACCGCGATCATCTTTCATGTCAGCAATCTGAATAAGGATTGCTTCTAGTGACACTTCTGACAAGTCAGCCGCAGTTGCAAGAATGTTAGACTGGTTGCCGTTCTGGGTTGGGTGTGATGCACTCAATAGAGTAGCGCCATCCCCACCTGAAGCGGTTGTCGCGGTATTCAAAATGTTAGCCGCTTTGATCTCTTTAGTAGAGGCCATTGAGCGAGCCAACGCTTTTGTATAGCGAGAAGCAATCGAACCATACTGGCCGTCTTCTTCAGCTTCTTCAGTGATTGAGAAAGCCAAAGCGATTGTTTCGTGCTGATAACGCGCAGTCCACTGCTGAGAGGCTGCGTCATACGAAACCGCAGAACCCTCTGATTTTGTTGGAGCATTTCCAAAACCTGATAAAAGAACGTCTTCCTCAAATGCCTTCTGAGAAGTATTTGATTCGAAAACCGCCTCATATTCGGATGGATAGCTGTCATATTCGAGTCCAAAAAGAGTATTCAGACCCGGCTCAAGCATTTTAGCAAAATTTGCTCTATTCATAGCCATTGTTCATACCCTCCTTAAATACCAGCACTGTCTTTTAGAACATGCTCATTAATAAGCACTTCCATGACAGCGTTAGCACCGAATGCATTCTCTGGAGAATCTACCAACGCAAGAATTTTACAAGTAGCAGCACTTGCTGCCATTGTTCCGCTGATTTCAAAACCAGATTGACCAGTCGTTGTGGACCCAGCACCAGCAACAACATCAGCGCAGTTGCCGATATTGGTCTGGGCAGGAGATCCTGCTGACTGGACTTTAAACACAGTATATGGATCATCATATACATATGCGATGATGTCTGTAGCTACTGTGCCTGACGGCCAGTATTCACTATAGACGTAAGAACCGTCACTTGCTGTGTAAGAACACCCTGCAAAAACACCAATGTTGTTAGTTTCTGTGGCCGTATGTGGCGTAACAACCCCATCAGCAGTTAGAATGCAGAGATCACCTGTGAAGATGTTTTCTGCAAGACCACTTGTGATAGTGTATTGGTTAGCGCGAGGTGCATTACCGCTCATGTGACGAACTGGCACAAAGCCAAAGGCTGCATCTGCATTTGCCATTTTTCGCTCCTTTTAGCGTTAATTTAGTCGCTTGCAGCAGACAAAGATCTGCCACGACTGGTTTCAGACTTACGATCTTGATAGATCGTCTGCCCACTTCGCCGTCCTAACGCATCAAGATCCCCTGCGATTGATTCATTCAGTTCATCATTTTTCCCTGAATAGTAATGTCTCATTTGCTCATGCTTTTCTTCTGGCATTTCGCATAGAAGCATTCCTTCAATCCCAATTGATCCTGCCCACTGGCCGTGATTGATAGTTGGAAACAACTTACTTTTCACAGTATCAGCAGGGCGCGGTTCCCAGCCTTCACGCATACGTTTGTACACGTTGTCTGGGCTTTCCTTACCCTGAATCGAGGTAGCAACCCACCTTTGGACATAGCCGGGACGTGCTTCGGGGGCGTCCAAAAGTGATGGTGGTTTCCATGCGGTCATAGGACGAGATTCCTCATCACGCACAGAATTTCGAGTTTGGTTTGCACGAACATTTCTTTTCTCAGACATTACTGGCTCCTTTGCTGACGCCGAATTTCGGCTTCGTATTTTTTAAGACCTTTTTCATCATTGATTCCAAGTTCTCTAGCCATTCTGAGTTGTTCTTGCGACATCCTCACTCTATTGCCCTTGTAACTGGAAGAACCGCCTGTAGTTGGGGCGACTGGTGGTCTACTTTTTGTTCTTGCCTTACTTGGACTTGCTCCTGAAGATAGCTCAGGAAACATTTTTTGTAAACGGCTGTTTAAAACTTGATAATATTCGTCCGAATTTTTGTCATAACCCTCCAAGTCGAGTTGGACATCAATTGAACGCGCAGCCGCTGTTTCTCGCTCAAAGCCTGCGGCATTGAACCAGTTATTTGCTTGCCACCACTGCATAGCTTTTTGTGGTGCTGGATTTTGTGCAGCTTGCTGTGCGCGGCCAACTGTGGGCGATGCAGCAGCACGTTGCTGACTTTGTTGCTTTTGCATTTCTGCAATACGCATGGCCGCTCGCATGTCGGCCATTTGCTCTTGAAAAGCTACTTGCGCTTTTGTGTCGCCTTCTTCCACAGCTTGTTCAAGAGCTGCTTTGGTTTGGCTATAACGCTGATTAAACGCCTGTTCAGCCGACTGCTGAGATCCATGCTCCAATCTTTCAAGGCGTTTTTGGAGCTGTGCATTTTGCTCCTGAATTTGCCTAGCTTGGATTTCAGCTTCTCTGCGTTGATTGACAAGTTTTTGAATACGTTTTTGAACCTTTGGGCCATAGTCATCATCCTGCTCTTGAGCCTCTTGAGCTACATCTTTAGCTTCTTCCTTGGCTTCTTGTACAGGTTCATCAACAACTTCGATTTCAAATTCTTCTGGCTCACCTTTAGCCTTTTGAATTTCGGCTTCGATTTCTTCCAGAATTTGTTCTTTTTCTGCCATCATATCATCCTACATATGCTGCGACCTCAACTCCATCTGGCAAGATCGATGTGATTTCATCATCGTTTAGCAGAAGGAATTTGACGCCTTTTACAACAATTTTTTGACCAGCGTATTTACCATAGGTCACGCGATCACCAACCTTTGGACAAACCTCAGACCGCCAACGCTGGCCTGTGTCTCTGTCACGATACGCTAAGTCACCCAAGGCGCAGACTGTGCCATGAGCTGTTAGGTATTCTTCGTTGTCTTTGGATGATTCTGGCAGCAATATACCGCCTGATGTTTTTGTTTTTGCCTGATTAGGCTGAACTAAAACTTTCCAGTTTAAAGGTATTGGCAATTGATGAGATCCAATTGTTGCATTGGTTTCTTCATCTGTAAATATTCTATCATGCTGATGAGACACGCTATACATCCTCCTCATTAAGAGATTTTAAAGTTTCGCGGATAACCTCAGAGGCTTGCATTAAGCCTTCTGCGATCCCTACGTTTTTTTGATATGCATTGAAGTCGGATAACCGACCATCAACCATACTCTCAGCTATTTCCAGCCGTTTTGTTTCCAGATTTTTTCTGATCTGTTGGAGCAGATCGCTTGTGGTCATCTTTCACACCTCCTGACATTGAAACGCCAGTGACATGAACTTCGACAACTTCAGAGTTTTTTTGTTCTGGCATTAATACGCTTTCTTTTTAGGCTTTGCCTTTTTCTTCTTTACCTTCTTTTTGACAGACTTCATAGGTTTCTTTTTGACATAGTTCATTTTTTGTCCTCCTTTAGACATAAGTTTACCAAAACTTGCTCTATTCATCGTAAGTTTCGTCTTTCAGCTTGCGATTTGATGCTTCAAACAGATTGGTGTATTTGTCGCCTTTTATAGCCGCGTCAGGATCTGCCGCTCTTGCTGCTGATAGTTCGTTATATGGCACTGACTGTATTGCAGCAGGCTTATTCATTAGCTTGCTTGCCATATTACCAAGGAACTTTCCTATATATGGAGTAGCCTTAATTGCACCCATCATTGCTGCTGTTACAACGCCAGTGCCAACTGCCATTGGTGCGATCTCTTCCTTGCCTGTCTGTATTCTTTGCTCTGCGCTTTCACCTTCTCCAGTGCCGCTTACAAATCCACTCAAGCCACCAATCCCAGTTCCAAATGCAACATTTGGCAAAACCTTACCGCCGACTATTCTGGTTACAGCCGCTGGAGCGCCAACTGAAATTGTTGGCAGCATACCCAAACCACTAGATGTTGTGTATTCTGCTGGATAGTTTTCTTTGAACGCAGCTTGCTCTTGGTTGATTTCGCTGTCGATCTCTTGGAAAGTCTTGTCGCTAAACGGCGCTCTTATGCCAGCTTCGATCTCACCGCCCAAACCCACAATGGTTGCGCTGTCCAGCATAGTGCGCCCCATGCCTTTTAAGGCTTCTGGATCTGCTCCGCTGAGATCGTACATAGGCGGTGAAGACAACTTAGCATAAGTTTCCCAAAAGCCAGCCATCAGACATTGCCTCCAGACAATTCACGCGCCAACACCTTGAGTGTCTCTGAGAACCCCTTATCCAGCTCTTTAGCGGCCATAGCAAACTTTTTGGGGGATATCTCACTAGACTTCAACCCACGCCTCTCCAAGAAGCTCTTAGCCGCTCTGATCTCTGCTTGCGCTACGCGCTTAACTGCCGCTCTCGCCATCATCTTCTCCTACGCTTTGCAACGCGCCATACCCAACTGTACCGACTAGAGGTACAGAAAACAAATTTTCCTTCATTCCACGCATTACGCCTTCTCTATATTCATCTTTATTTGGTCCAAAGTCAGTGTAAGTCGCTACAGGCAAATTGTTTTCCCTGAAGACCCGCATTACTTCTTCGTTTTCAGTAAGGTTTCTAGGAACCAGAGCAGTGTCAAAATCACTGAGGCTCATTGTTGCATTGGGCTTTGCCTCAAAATACTTTGTCGGAGCGTTTTGCATGATTTCACCAACGCGATTTACAGCATCTCGAAGTGCAGGAATATCGTCCATAGATACGAAACCTTCAGACACAGCCGCTGTTTTAGAAACGTCTGCATCGTTACGACCAAGAGCAAGCAACAGTTCATTTGCTGTCTCTACACCCATCATGCGCGTGATTGGCTCTTGAGTTACCACAAACTCGCCGTCTTCATTTCTGGATCTGCGCGTTCTGATTTCTGTTTTCTTGAACTTATTTGTAAGATCATCGATCAAAGAAAATTTAACATTATGAAACGTGTTAAATAAGTCACCAAGCACATCTCCTGCTTGAGATGGTTGATCTCTCTCTTCAACGTAAATTTGACCTCTAGCATCTTTAACTTCATCAATACTTTTAAATGGCCGTGACGTTGCTGCTCTTAGCGCCCCTGCAACATTTTGTGCGTAATCTTCTGTTGCTGGCATGTACATTGGCCCATATCTGCCTTGGCGCATGTCTTTTAAAACTGTTTGCGCCGTGTAAGGCTTATCTGGACGCCTACTTCCATCATCATAGTATGGATCTTTTGGCGGTAGAACACGCCTTACATCTGCATATTCTGATAGCCCAGCGTACTTTTGAGCTTCAGTAAGTGGGTAATCAAACTTAGATACAAGTTTTTTCCCAGCTTCTTCATATAATTCTTCAATGTTATTAAAATCTTTTGGATTAACTAAGTTATTATCTATAGCCGCATTGATTACTTGTAATACTTTGTTTGCTTCCTCAAAATCACCTTTATTTAAATATATAGCTGCGTAATCAGCCATGTGACCTAGATTAACATCTGCCTTCAACCGTTCTTTGAATTGTTTTGGATTTACTATTTTAACTTCACCCTTTGGCTGTCTGCCTGTGTAAGCATCTGTCGGATAGATGTTCATGTTTGGACTTAGCTTATTGGGGTTCATAATTAAGCTAATTTCACCAAAATTTTGCAAGTTAGCTGGATCTGAAATGCCAATCGATGGGCTGGGAATGCCGCCTATTTCGTTTGCAGCCAATATGCCTTCAAGGCTTGTATTATGCACTGCCATCAAAGGTGCATTATCTACTGTCGGCTCTGGAACAGATGGGAAAGACTGAATTTCTCTTTTTATTATTTGAGTATTGCCTGCGCTTTCTCTTCCAAAGGCATCACGAATTGCCTCAAAAAAACCTTTACTTGTGTCAATAACTCTTTCACCAAGCTGACTGATTGCGCCTTTTGCTGGATTTGCCATTATTCAGAGTCTCCAAACATATCATCATAGAATTTATCTATTTCTGCTTGTTCTTCTTGTGTGTATGTAGGTTTTTCTGGCTCTGTCATAGCACGTCTTTGAGGTGGCACAAACGACATGTCTTCTAATCCATCTGGACCAAGTGCCGCTGTGAATGGTCCAACTCTATCTGGCCTTTGCTGTCTTAGCCCAGATCTTGGATTGCTTATAGCTTCAAAATTAATCTCTCCATCTGGAGATCGCACTTCATATCCATATATTTCTGGGTCATAGATGTCTGCTTTGTACCCAACAATCTGATGCACTTCATCTGGCCTGCCTTTGCCGCCTATAGGTAATAACTTTGTTCCCAACGGCAAAGGTAGCTTTCCTTCTGCATTTAATTTTTGACCCATCTCATATGGCAAATTCATAATGTAAGGCACATTTTCCATTGCGCTTTTGATCTTATCTATAAATTGCTGTCTTTGAACGTCAGCAAAATTTATAACATTCTCACCAAGCTGACTAATTGCGCCTTTTACTGGGTTTGCCATCTTACCACGCCTTACATGACCAATATCTGGCCTTAGTCTTCGGGCCGGGGTTATCGCAGTTATGACGCGCTCTGAAGTTAGATCGACGCCCTTTTTGGGTCTTTTTAATGCTCATCTTGGGGTCGCCAAAGGTCACGCGCTTAACCCTGTCGCCATCCTTCACATAGACCACAGACTTCTTTTTGCCATAAGATGTTTCGCCCTTGGCAATGCGTCTGGGTTTATTAAGTGATACGCTTTTACCTTTGTACGTTGCCATTACTTATGCACCTTCTGAACTTCAAAAGACGCCTTCTTACTTGCGCCTTTATGGGGTTTATAACCGCCAGTGGGATTTTTCATAAGTTTAAAGCCTTTGCCAGACTTCATCCAATGATAACCTTTAGGAGCGTCAACTGCTTTTTTTGCCATTATTTTTCCCTCACAATATCCATCATCATATCTATAACAAGTTTTTGTTCATCTGTATAATATTCTGGCTCCCACTGTTTTACAGCGTAACCACGAATAAATGCATCTAATCCAGAAACATCTAACCATTTCTCAAACGGTCTTTTTTCCCCATAGTTTTCTTTAGCATATTCATAGCGTGATATATCATCTTGAATTTGTTGAGGCGTTTTTATACTTTGGACTACATCACGCAATTCTGCATATTCTTTGCTTTTTTTTGGTGCTGAATGTAAAAACTCACCAATTATTGCGTTTTGCAATTCTTCGCCTTGTAATTCTGGGTCAAAAATATCAATCATTTCTTCCCCAGTGGGGCTATCTTCTGGTGAATAATACTCCATTCTTCTTTCGTCTAAAGTGCCTTGGTCACGCAAATCACGCACCGTAATGTCACTGAACATAGGATATTCTTCTTTAATACTAGAAAGAACGCCAAGCTCAGACATTACTTCTTTCCTTTCCAGTTTACGCGCTTGGCTGATGTCTTGCGCTTGGCCGCTGATTTGGCCGACTTGCTTTTGCATTGCGCCATTGTAGGCCGACACGCTGGATAAGAGCCTTTTGTGCGATCTGAACGACCACATGGGCCACCTGTCTTGCAGTTGACCCAGCCTTTTCCCTTATTGCGGCCAAACCATGTGCGTAGGCTGTCGCTACTGCTACTTTTTTTTCTTGGCACTTTTCTTACCCCAGTTTTTTGCGCCAACTTTTCGGCATTTTACCAAAGCCCCAGATCCATACGCTGATGGCCACGTTCCACCATTGCGTGTGTAACGCGCCTTTACTTTCCTATAACATGCATCTCGCTTAGGTTTTTTCTTTGCAGCCATTAGATGCTCCGCTTGTATATAGAGTTGAAAGGCATTATATTAGTTTTTTCCAAGAAAGGAATAAAATTATGGATGATCCTGTCCAACAGCTTAAAAATGACCTTGATGAAGGTGATTTTAACCCGCATATTTTTCGACAAAGTATTCACTCCTCAATTTGGGAACTGGTAGAGCAAATAAAGCTAACCCCTGAAGAAGAGGGTTTAACACCAGAACAAGAAAAAAAACTATACGACATTGATCGCAATTTATGTGCAAACTTGCGTATCAACATCAAAGAGTTTCCAAGCCCAGATTACTAAACTTATCTGTTGTATGGATAGCCACGCCTAGTGTTATCGGTTTGGTATAAATACTCTTGGATGATGTCATTCAGTTCTTTTGTCGCTGGCTGAGTTGCTTGACGCAATTCCATTGACCGAATTGTAGTTGCCTCTGGGGGAACAACCCCATCTATTATTCTGTCGTTGTAAAAATCACGAAAGAAGAAACTTGTTGGAACATCTCTAAAGTTTCCGCTTTCATCTGCCATTCTATATACAGGCGTACCTTCAACACGCTGCAATCCTGCTGGATATGTTGTGTGATTAGAAACTGGATTTATGGGCGCATTGTAATCTATCTGAGAAATCAACCTACCAGCCGCATCTCCAGACCCCATACCAAGCATATCTGGTACTGAAATAGCCGCTCTCACTGACGCTTGATCTGGAAAGCCCAATTTCATACTTCTTGGTTTTGCTAATTCTTCAGAAAATGCTTTTCTCGCTTCTCCACGATTTGGTGCAAACAAATATTCTCTAACTTTTTCTATGTCAGATGCTTCCATTTTACCCAAACCGGGCCAATCAGGTATTCTTTCTCTTAACTTTTCGTCAAATTGCTTGGCAGCTTTTTTCGTAATCTTCATGTTTGGGATCATGTTTAAAGTAACATCTGAAACCATTGTAGAAAAGTTTACGTTGTCTCCTGCTGCGTTAAAATACACACCATATACTGGCACACCTTCTTCTAAAATTTCACCTGTTTTTGGGTCTTTTACTTGACCAGACAATACTTCTGCTTTTTTTCTTTGTTTTTCTAATATTGCAGGATCACTGCCCCAAAACCTACTATCCAATACGTTTTGACCTTCTGTCGCATACTGATAGCCACCTTCTCTGGCAACTGGATTGACCAAAGGAATTTCATTCACAGATAAAACAGAACCAGTTCCACTTGCCCGATCTCCTTTGATCGACATAAACTGAGCGCCTTCATCAATTGCTTTTTGATAGTCAAATGGCTCTGGTTGCGTTTGAACTCTAGTTGTAAAATCGATTTCTGCTCCCATTTCTTGAAGTGGAACTGTTCCTCTTGTTACAGTCATTCTGCCAATAGGCGTGTCTTCAACATATCCACCTTTTGTTAGGCCACTGCCACGACTTTGGTTCTGAAGATAATTTTGAATAATAGCATTGGTTGAGGCGTCATCAGAATAACGCAATCCTTGCTGAATTACGTTGCCATTCATTTCTTGGATTACATCTTCTACAGCTTTATAAGCACCTTGGCCAAGATCAATGACTCCCCGACCTATGGTAGAAAATAAATCTTTTACTGGGTTCGCCATTACGCTTTGGCCTTCTTCTTTTTACCATATCCTGAAGCATAAGCAGCTCGCCCCTGACGCTCTGCTTCTGCCTTGGTTTTATATACCTTGCCTTTCTTGCCCCAGCGATAACCGCCTTTGACTTTCATAACAGGCATTAGTAACCACCAAGGATCTCATTCATCATTTCGTGAACACTGCCGCCATCACCAACGCGCATGACTTTTACCTTAATGCCATCGTCTGGCATCATCATTTCATGGTGACCGCAATCGCAGTCTTCATCGCCGTGATCGCAATCGCAATCTTCTTCATACTCTTCTTCATGCATACCATATTTTTCTTGGTAACAGAGCATTAGAAAATTAACGAGCTGCTCATCAGTCATTTCCAGACCAGCCGCGTCATGGGGAAAGCCCATTTTTTCCATGAAAAGATCCGCATTCTCTTCCATGTTTTGTACATTTACTTCAGCCATAATAGCCTCCTATCTCATTGGACGCGCCATTGGGCGCGGCGATGTCATTGGCGCAGCACTTTGCATTTGCTCCTGCATAGCTTGCTGGCTCATGTTATACATCTGCTCTTGCTCTTCGCGCAGACGTTTAAAATACTCTTCTTCTTCTGCCATACGCTTTTCTGCGTCTGTCAAAGATTGCGAGTTCATTATGTCTTGTAGACGAAGCTCACCACCACCTTTAACTTCATATCTTGGATTTGTTATATCATAATCTGCTGCGTTCATCTGCGTCTCTGGCATCGCGCCAACTACGCTTTGAAACATTTCACGCTCTTTATCAGACAAGCTACCGCCGTTTTGAATGCGCTGACCAATCATCATTAGCTGATTAGCTGACTGTTCATCCATGTCGCCCGGTTGAATGAGCTTCAAAAAATTCATTACCAGTTGATAATCTGGATTTTCTTTAACTTCTGGCATTTTAAACTCCTTGCCTATTTTTATCCTACAGGATTACCTTGTGCATCGTATTGTGTCACGTTTCCAGCCGCATCTGTCTCAGTATATCCAGTTAAATAATCTTCCTGACCAGTCACAACTGACGTTACATCACCAGCCAATGCCGTTCCTTTAAACTGCTCCATGTCCAAATATCGCCCATCTGGAGTTATATATGCCTCAGTGCCGTCTGGAAGTACAACCCGACGAACAAGCTCATCTATTGATTGACCACTTGCGTATTTTCGTAAGTATTGAGGGGCATAAGCGCCCATCCCACCGCCCTTATAACGACGATTAAAGTCTTGGCTAACATCTCGCGTTCCATAAATATCTGTTCGAAGAGGAGATAATGTGGCAGGATCGTCAGGGAAAACAAGCGCCCCTGCTGGAATAGTAGTATCTACTGCTGTGCCGTCACCAGTTTCAGTTGGATAAGGCACTGCATCTGGATCTAAAACAACAGAGTTTACTGTAGCATTAATCGCGTCTGTAAGGTTAAGACTTCCAGTAATGTCATCCAAATCAGTGCCGATAGATGTTTCTGGCCGCTCAAAGCCAAAGTTATCAGTCATGTTTTTCACGCCGCCATACAACAATCCAGCAGGCGTATAATTATATACCGCGCCAGCCACACCAGTTGGATCTATTCCAGATCCCAATGGAGTTGCGCCAGATGCAGTTGATATTGTGGAAACCAAATTACTGTTAATACCACCAGTGGCATATGCTTCGTCGTTGGTAATATACCCATCACCATTTAAATCAGCATTAATACCGCCAGAAGACCCAAACATTTCGCCGCCAAAGTTTTTACCGCCGCCATCGATCATATCTACAGCCGCGCTTACAACTGTGCCGTCTGGTCTTGTATAACCCCACTCATCATCAAGCTGGCTTTCATCATACACACCAGCTTCTATGTTTGGATTTACAATAAGATTAGGAAGTGCATTTGTAAAACTGGCTGGAAGTTCATTATCATCATTTGATGGATCATTCGCAGATCCTGAAATCACATTACCAGAATATGTTGTATCTCCAGCATCTAGCTTTTCACCAGTCTTTTCATCAACCAAAACACCATTGACATATGCTGCGCCATCAAAAGGCGTAAATGCATTTGCCAAATTTTCAAATGCGCTATTTCCGCTGGTTTCTTCAACTGGCTCTGGATCTGGACGTGTCGCTGACGCTGAAGGCAAAGCGCCAGTTGATGTTGTGGCAGTTACAGGAGCTGGTCTGTCATCATCATCGCTTGATGATGGCGCTGGTCTGTCATTACTTGGATCATTTGCAGAACCAGAAATAACATTGCCTGTTGAGGTTGTGCCACCAGCTTCTATGGTTTTTCCAGTTGCGTCATCAACAAGATTACCATCCACATAAGATGCGCCATCGTTTGGCGTAAAGATATTTGCCAGCGTTTCTGAAAAGCTATTGCCGCTGCTGCTACTGCTAGAGCTGCTGCTAGAGCTGCTGCTACTGCTACTACTACCGCCACCGCCAAAACACATTATGCCATCCTCACTTGTTGTTTCGGAACAGGCTGCTGTGGTGCAGGCTGCGCCCTTACATTCATTTGTGGATCTGGCATTGCATCTGCAATTGCCGACAATCCACCCAAATCCCCAGCTCCCATTCGCTTGCGGATCTCTTCGACCTTATTCAAAAGATATTTATTCATGTCCATAGGAGGCTGACCTTGTGGCCCCCCCTGCATGGGAGGAGGCATAGGAGGGCCACTTCTTGGACCCTGTTGCGCTGGTAACCCGCCAAACGCAGCAGGATTTATTGGAGGAAGTCTATACTGAGGGGGGTACATTATTTTTCATGGCCTCCATCTGTATTTTAGCTGCGTTCTTTTCTCTCTCAAGCTGCAACTCTGCCTCCAACTTTGTGATTTTGGCCTGCATATCGGCTTGCGCCTTGGCCATTTCGATCTCCATATCCTGACGTGCTTCCGCTTCTTTGATCTGAATATTTGATTGCGCCTTGGCTTGATCCGCTTCGATCTGCGCTTGCGTTCTGGCTTTCAAAGCCTCTGTCTCTAGCTGCGCCAACTGCTGTGCATACTGCAAAGGATTTCCCTGCTGACCACCTTTTTGACCCATGCCGCGCAACGCTTCGATCTGCTTCATCTGAGGCGATGCCGCCACAACTTGCGCTGCACGTTGGCTGATCAGGCGATCTTGATCTGGATCTACATTGTCGAACTTGATTTTCAACTCTTTGAAATCTGGCAATGGTGGCAATGGGATATTGACGCTTGCCTCCATGCGCTGACGGTACAGCAACGCAATATGCTCTGCGATATGCGCGATCAACACAGGCTGCATTTGTTTGGCGCCGGGATTGCCAGCCAGAGATGGATCTTGAAGGAACTGCATGTGAACCGCAATGTGCGCTTCATGGTCTTGCTCTGGAAAGGCGCGTATTGGCTTGCCATACATCACGCTCATGTTCTCATCGATTGGGTCCATCTGAACCGCTTCTTCAGGCTTCTTCAGGATCTCATCAATATTCGGAATCCGAATGGCCTCATACATCCGCTTGTATGCTTCGTATAAATCATGGAGCTGTGGAGCTGATCGCGCCATTTCCAAAACAGCTTGAGCCTGTGCAATGCGCTGGGCTGTTGAGAAAATGTTTGGATCGCTAACTGGCACGATGTCAATGCGATCATCAAAGTCAGAGCGATAAATGATTTCCGCTGCACCAGCTTGTGCAAAGCTAAACTCATCAGGCAAATTCTCTGCGTTCAGGTTTGCAAGTAGCTTGAACTCTTGCCCTTGTGCGTAATGCAGCCGCTTGTGAATTGCACTAAACGCTTTTGACCCCTGTTCAATTAGGGCAACTGTCGATCCAACTGGAGCGTTTGGATTAACGTCACCAACATTGAGATCAGCCGTACTTGCGAAACGCTGGCCAGCCTCAACAATGTAACCTAGCAAACTGAACAGGGAACTGCTTGGTTCCTTGAATGGCAATGGCATGATTGCCTTGTTTACATCATCAACTGTGCTGTCGAGATCCACAAACTCGCCCGGATTGATCTGCATGTCGCCGCCATTAACGCGGCCACGCAGCTTAAATCCACCTTGCATGTTGGCAAATGCGGCACTGTCGAGCAGAGCGCGAAGAGATCCAGTAGCTGCTTTGCCCAAGCCGCCGATCATGTGGTACAGGCCAAAGCCATAGAAGCCCAAACCGGGTAGGAACTTGTAGCTTACGAACCAATCACGGCGCTTTTTGGATTCGTCATCTTGCTTCCAGTTGCGCCGAATGCTGACAACGCGCTGGTTGTCATAGTCAATTGTGATTACATATGGGATTGCAACAGCGTTTTCGTCTGCCTCATCGCTGTCCATTTCTTGGCCATCGATGCCTTCAAACAAATCATAGACGTGCATTTCGAGCAGCGTCATTACATCGTCTTGACTGCCTTCGCTGTATTCATCAACGCCTTCGATCTCTCCGATCACGTCATCTACTGGATCTACCGTGTCGCCAATGTAGGCGGTTGGCAGATAATAACCGTTCTGAACGTAGCGATTGAAGTCATTCTTTGGCATCCGAATGACGTGCGTGTAGCGCGGTGATGTGTAAAGATCCTTGCTTTCTGGAGCGACCACAAAGTCTTCTGCCTTTACGAACTGGCTGCACTGCCGATCCATGTTTGCATCCCACCAAACCTTCTTGAAGGTGTGGCCGATCAATGGAAGGTGAAACAGCATTTGATCCAGATCAGGGAAATACTCAGGCATTTCTTGCGTGATCTGGTAATTCATAAACTCGCGCACTCTGCGAGCTTGCTCTTCCATTTGCTCATCTGGATTGCCAATGATGATTGACTTAACTGGACCGCCTGATGGGTACAGCTCCGCAATGGCGCGAGCGTTAAACTGGGTTGCTGCTTCTGCGATCATTGGATGCACAACGACAGAAAGACCGCGAGTTGCGCGTTCATCTTCGCTTTCGTCAAGCCCACCGTCTGGATCTAGGGTCTTCAATCCTTGCTTGTAACGCTGCTCCCATTCGGATCTGGCTTCTTTGTCATTATCGAAAAAGCCAATAAGCTCCTGTGCTTTTCGCACCAGCTCGCGTTCATCGATTGTTTCTGCAAGGTTTTGGTCGAACTCTGCGCCTTCGAGTTCCTCCATCATGTCCAACTCTGGATCGCCAATAAGAACATCACCATCTGGAAGTGTCTCGACCATAAGATCGTCGGGTGGAGCGCCTTCGGCAAATGGGATAATGTTTTCTGGTTCAGCCATAGAGCGTCATCCTTTTCGTTTCTACAAAATCGTCATCATCTGGGTCTTCACTATGCCCAACAAACCATCCTTTGCGGAGCCGTAACCATGCCTGTGTGCATGTGTCAACGATGTCATCGTTGGGGTGAGCAGGGAAGGCCGCGCATATATCAATTAAATCTTTAGCCCATTTTCGGTTGGAAGGGAAGAAAATCCTTCCATCCTCCAAAAGAGCGGAGCTGGCATGGGCGCGAGCTTCCTTGTCACGGTCTGGACTGTAGGCCAAAACAGGCACTCCAGCCATGCGTAAATCTTGCAGCAGCGACTGTCCTGACGCCTTTTTTTCGATCAGAACCGCGTCTGGCTCCCATTCTTCGTATGCATCTTGCGCCAAGCGCCGAAGGTCAGGGTAGCTGACCTTATCCCACCATGCCTCCAGCACAATGGCGCATGTTGCGCCTTTGTAGGTAAACACGCCCCAAGTGGTTCTGGCGCTAAAGCTGGAGCTTTCCTTGGCCTCAAATGCGGTATCGTATGATTGCAGCACATATTCGATGTCAGGCATTTCCTCCTTTTCCCAAGGAACCCACCAGCTTGCCTTCAGGATTCCACCACCTTTTGGCGATGGTCGCTGCTGTAGCTGGCCTGCTGCTGCGTAAGATCCAAGGCTGCGCTCCAGAGTTGTTAGGGTTTTTTCGCCAATTCTTTCTGGCCAAAGCAGCTCGCCTTCGGCTGTTCTGGGGTCTGTGAAGCCCAAAGAAGAGCGCGTAGGCGTTGGGTGGCCGATTTCGTATCGGGCTGGCAAGCATAAATGATCCCACTCTTCGCCCAGCTCATTGGCCAGAATGTGGCCTGTGAGATCCTGCTCATGGACGCGCTGCATGATGATGATGAATGCGCCAGTGCGCGGATCGTTAAGCCGCGTTTGCATTGCCTGATCCCACCATTCGAGAACACCTTCGCGCACTTTGGCGCTGTCGCTGTCCACTACGTTGTGCGGATCATCGATGCAGATGATGTCACCACCGTCACCAGTCAGAGCGCCCCCGACTGACGTGGCTATGCGGTATCCTGTCTTATCGTTTTCGAATCTTTGCTTCTGGTTTTGATCGCCAGTCAGAACAAACTGGTCTGCGAAGTGGCGCTTGTACCACGGGCTATCAATCAGGCGGCGACACTTGGTGCTGTCTCTGATGGACAGGGAAGAGGCATAAGAGGCGTACAGAAACTTCTTGTGGGGTTGGTGTGTCCACGTCCAT
>CAACVD010000713.1_pt1 | contig 16037 bp, 24 predicted proteins | sample 2381771 | NCBI WGS metagenome assembly CAACVD01 (sample SAMEA5211965, study PRJEB30684) | marine metagenome | biome: Marine; feature: Epipelagic; material: Water | collected 2015-10-15 | depth 15 m | reverse complement strand
TAAAAAAACCTTTTTCCGTGTCACCTGTAGGAATTTGTACGTCTCTCCCGGTAACTCCACTCATAAATCGTTGACCAAAAGTTCCTTCTTTACCACTTAGTGCTCCTCGAACACCTGAAGTTGCGACTTGAAGAGCTAAATTTTTTGCTATGTCAGCAGGTTTTTTTCCTGCTAATCCTTGAATACCTGCACCTAGTGCTGCTTGACCTACCTTACTTGTAAGAAATCTACCAACACCACCACCCAATAAACTTCCTATTCCTGTGCCTGCTAATGCAGGAGCAGCAAAAGGTATTATAAAAGGTGCAATTGGAGCTACTGCTTTAGCAACACCTTTTACTGTATCTGCAACGTTATCAAAAAAATCACTAACAAGAGACCCTAAGCCAAATTCATTTAACTGTGGATACTCTTGTTGTTGCATTTTCCATTATCCTTGTTTAGGCGTAATCGCACCTGTAAATAATTTAGGCGCAATAACATTAACATCTCGTCTAATATCAGCCAGAGTAGTATCGGTATTAGGATCAGCAACATCATTATTAGCATGATCTTCTGAATCATATTCGATACCTGTTCTTTGATTGGTGATAGTAGTTTCAACCTTACAGCTATAGACAGGGACTTGATTCCCTTCAATATCGTATTCATAGCGTAAGATGACCGGTTCATCTATAATCTTTGCCATATTATAGTTTTAACGAGGAAAAGCCAAGAAATCAAGGCTATTTAAATTACTTATAAGACTTCTTTTTCCAAGCTAATTTTTTGTAATTATCTACTATTTTAGAGAAATATGAAAGCTTACGTAAATATTCGCTTTTTTGATTTGGATCAGGAGAAACATTGGTCTTTATTTTCCATTCCTCTCTTTTAAAAGGAATGATCATTGCCATAGGACTACCTTGTTTTAAAAGAAAATTTCTTCTTGGATTAGCAGTCCAGTAAAAAGGAAGGTTTACAGGAAATTCGTATGAATCAGTATCGACTACACCAGTAATCAATTCAAAAGGAAGAGAATGATTGGATGGTGTAACAAACAAACAACTGTACCCACTGGGAGTTTTAATTTTCCATGAATTGTTAAATTTAAAAACTTTATCAAGAGTTCTTTTAGAACTCATCAATTCCTTTGTTATTTGTATACTATCGTGATCTTTCACGTCTATTAGCTCAGATAATTGAGAGGGTATAGAACCGTTTATAGAAAAGTAAATTGAGTTATTTTTTTCATCATAAATGTATTCAATATCTGTTTGAAAAGGAACAATGTACCCTGATGTCATTGCATCTAGAAAAGGTATGCATCTCTTAACTGTTGATTGAACACTATCTTTCTTAATATCAAGAGGCATTTTCTTGTAAGCCTCAGGGATAAATTGTAAAGAAGGCTTTGGTTCTGGAATATACCCCTTTAAGGGTGAAGAAAATTCTATTATCTTTTGCAATTTTATTGTTGTGCTTTAATCTCTAATACAGATACCTTGATGACCAAGTTATTGGCAGCACTCGAGGTTACTTTTAAAGCGTTTCCCTCTTCAAAAACAAATGTACCATTGATTATTTTAGTTGCTTGATGGGCCACCGATACGTTGTTTATCTCAAAATCAGTAGATCCGTCATTGTATGTGAGCACAGCGTCTAAGGTTCCTGAACCTGCTTGATTGTGTAAAACAATGGTTTTAGCAATAAACGTAGTCACTGGAGTAGGTGGTGTTGCAGCTACATTAGCCACAGGCACAGTAAATAAAGTATTGGCTCCTGTGTTTGCGGGATTTGCAGTAAAGGTTCTAAATCGATCGGACATTATTCGCTAACTCCTCCTATGGCAAAAAAGACAGCTCTTCTTGTTGCTTCTTCTTTTGTATCCTCTGTGTACTGAGTGTTCAACTGTTGTATCATTTCCTCAAGTTGTCTGATTAATTCAGCAGCTTGTTGAGGATCATACTCAGATCTAGGATCAGGAAATCTTTGTAAAGTTAATTTAGCCATGATTTAATATACATCAAAATTTGCAGAAAATATAATTCTTTGATTATCTTTATTAGGAGGTACTTCATGTGGAATACAGGATTGAAAAATTACAAATTTAGATGTCTCTGGAAAAACTGTTATGTTAGGCCCCTCTACAAAAGGGTGTCCTGTATTATAAAAAATAGTAGGTGAAGAGTTTTCTCCTATCTGTAAATAAAATATCAATGAGTAGTTTTCTGGTAAAATTCCATGAGTATGTACTCCATGCCAATGATCTTTTTCATATGCTTGAAACCAAGAACTTTTTATAATGTATTTTTGTTTATTTAAAACTTTAGTGCTAAATATATCACAATATTGATTAACATGATTTTTTAATTCTAAAAAATCTGTATTGTCCAATATATTTAAATCATCAAAATATGTGGTTAAGTTCATTGATTTTCCAAAACTTAAGCTTTTTAAGTTCTCAACAGTTTTTACATTATCGAAGGATGAAGATAATTCATAAATAGTATTTTGAAAATGACTTCTTTTTATATCAATTGTTTGTTTCATAACTAAAGACTAATAATTTCCCATTGTTTACAAAAAGCAAAATTGAATGCTAAACTTATTCTTAAACTATTATTTTTATTAGGAGCTACTCGATGCAAAGTATGGTCTGGAAATAAAATTATATCTGAAAATTTAGGTGAAAACTGCATTGTATTTTTTACATTAAATTCAATATTTGAATTGTTTTCTGTAAGATAAATCACTCCTGATAAGGTGTTTAATATAGGATCTTCATGATCATGAAATTCTTGATAAAAGTCTTTCTCATAAATATTCACCCAGGAACTATGAATATATCCATCTGTAAAATATTTTTTCAAATGCAAATAATTGTTGATATGACTTAACACATGCATTTTTAATTCGTGTAAGTCTTTAATGTTTAAAATATTGTTTGTTAAACTGTAAGAAGTTCTGATCTTACAGTCCCATGTTTGATGAGTAAATTTTTCTTGGTGCTTACTGATAAACAGATGTGCTTTATCACAAATATTTTTATCTATTTGAGATCGATACAAATTTTCTTGAATCAAAGGCGTTAGCAATTTTATCTTCTGCCGTCTGGTTGTACATCAAACCTTTGTGTTCCTAGTCTCCAAGCAGTTCCTGTGGTATTAGAAACAACATTTACGGTAAATTCCCTTCCTCTTCCTCGTAAACTGACAAAATCAGTTGTATCTGTAAAAGTCGTAGTTTTTATGACACTGTTACTATTATTTGGATAATATTTAAATTCTAAATCCATATTTAAAACACCTGATTGATTTTGAATATCAGGTATGAGTTTCTGTACAAAAAGAATATCGTTTCCTTCACCTATTTCAACCGATCCAGATTTAACAAAAGCAGTCATGGCTTGTCCGTCTGCGTCATTACCTGTTTCATGTAAATAAGCTTGTGTTGCTCCATTTGTCAGTCCTAAAATTGTTTCATTATTAGCAGTGGCTGTTGCATTATATTCTGTTCCAATAGGATTGTCGTAGACCTCACGATCAATCCAAGTAGTTCTATCTAAGGTTCCTACCCACCAAGTTTGCTCTAAATAATTATAAGCGACAACCGCATTTATTTTACTAGAACCTTCTCTTGGATAAAACCAAAGAACCTCATTAAACTCACCATTGTGTCCTGCAAAAGCATTCTCTGCCGCTGTTTGATTAATATTATCAAAAACAAATTGTTCTACCGTGCATGGTAACTTTTTTACTGTACCATCAAACAGATAGAATGAGTCTTGTGACATCCAATAGCTCACACCATTTAAATCTATTCCTGCATGACTACCAATAATTCCACAGTTTTGACCTAATTGACGTAAACCAAAAGTAAAAGGAGGTCCTATAAACTGCATCGAGTGTAATGATGTGTCTGTCCAAACAAGTATCTGACCTCTAGAGCGTTCAGCTGCCATGATTCGTGATCCGTCAGCAATTCTTAAAGAACCCGCAGTATTCTCTGCTGTAGGTTGATAGGTGGTAATATTTTCTTGGTCAGAGAAACGAATAAGTAAATCATCTTGTGAACTAGGTGTTCCGATCGTGTTTTCTGTGCCCATAATAACTAAGTGTCTATCAGGAGTTGATATTAAACTTAATCTTGAAGACGTCGGTGCGTTAGCGACTGTGGATGCTCTTGTTGATACACCTGCTGAGGTATCCCATTGAAAAGTTCCACCGTTTAAAACCGTAGCAATTAAATCTTCTCCAAAATTATCGAGGGACCATTGTCTTGCTTCTAATGTTACATTTGATGTTGATCTAGGTGTTCCCCATGTTGATATTCCATAAGTATCTGTACCCCAACCAAAAGCTGGAGTAGAAAATTCTGGACCAGGATTAATTTGGTAGTTAGCATTACCTGAACCCCCACCACCAGATGTTGATCCCGATGCAGTGCTAGTGTGCGTGACAACATAAGCAGAAGTGTTCACAACTTCAGTAACCTCAAACTCATTATTCATATCTAAACCATCAATGGTAGAGAAAGAGTCAAATGTCACAAAACTTCCTTGGACACAACCGTGTCCTGAGTCTGTGACTAACACTGAAGTAGTTGCATTAGTTGTAAAAGGATCTGTAAGAGCTGTGGGCCCTCTTCGAATAGGAGTAATATCATAAGCCAACCCCTCTTCTAAAACATATAATTTTCTATCTGTGCCAATGGCATCATATCTTGTACCATCTAAAGCTACCCAAGCATGTTGATCACGAGCGACACCTACCAAAGTGGTAGAGATAAACTTCTCCCATCCTTTGATCTTTTGTGGCAATCCTTGAAAAAAGCGTACATTATCACCGTCTGTCCACTTGCCTTCGCCTGTGTAGTCGGTTACTTCTTTATTGATGCCTGGTGCTGGTCTAAAATTAACTAATGGCATGGCGTTAGTATACTAAAACATTCTAAAATTAAAAGCCATTGAAATTCTTTCATGATCCTCTCGATTACATCCTTTGACAGCATGAGGAATACTCCCAGAAAAGAATACTATTTGTTGATTTTTTGGAATGAAATTGTAGGTGTCTTGCTCAATAGTAGGTATCAAATGAGAAAATACTAAAGGACTTTGATCACAACATACTTTGTGATAATAAACAACTGACCATACTAGAGGAAAACCATGAATGTGAGGAAGATTATAATCAGTTCCTTTATTGATATTTAACCAAAAATTCAACAAATTTCCTTTCATGTTTATTGCTTCAAAACCTTCTTTTATTGAATCTAATAATTCTTCAAATCCAAAAGTAATATTATTACTATGAAACCCACCAACATTGCTTCTTTGTTTTCCTTTGTCAAATTCAATAATATGAGAAATATGTTTGTCTATGATAGATAAATCTCCTGTAAATGTTTTTACAAAAAAAGACTGTTTAAAAATTTCTTGTTCAATCATTTTTTTTTAAACCAGTAGTGTCTACATCTATATTAAAAGCTATAGATAGCCTATCTTCTTGAGATTTATTCTTAGACACTTTATGGAACACCATTGATGGAAACAATACCAACATATTATTTTCAGGAGTTATTGTATCATTGTTAAATTCTAAAAAATCAATTGTGGGTCTTGGCTCTGGAACATAGGTATAATAAACTCCAGACCAATGACCAGGCATATGATTATGATTTAAAGTAAAATCATCAGGCTTATGTCTCATTGCCCAAGAGTTTTTCATAGAATATTTATATCCTTCAATAGATTTTCCTCTTAAACGAAAAATACCATCAAGAGTATAAAATATATCATCAAAAAGTTTTGCACATTTTGAATCATCATTAAGTCTATTATATGTTGTCATATTCGCCTGTACGTTTGTGCTTTTATTCATTTCATCAGCAACGGTAATTTCGTCAACTAAAGAATTTAAAGCTACATGTTCTTCAGGGGGAAGAAAATTTTGAAAAGCGTATATAGTGTACAAACTATAGGGTGAAAACTGAATTATTTTTAATCTCATTTTACATTTCCTAAACTAATAACAATACGTGGGCAGAGAGGAATAGCTGCGTGTTCTATGTTTTTAGGTATGATTAATAAATCACCTGGTTGAAGAGGATAAGAGGAAAACTTTCCTAAGTCATGAGAATAAATATTATAGATAATGTTTCCATAAGTATTAATTAAAAGAACAGCCTCAGCATCAGTGTGATTAGGTGTTAATCCTTTTTTCATAATTGAAGCATATAAATGCATATTTATGTTGTTACTGTCTAAATTAAAACACTCGTTTAGTTGATTAATAATATCTTGACCCAATGAAGTTTTTTCAAAATTTTCTAATTTTAGCCTACCTTTTTCTTCAATGGTCACTGATTCTTCCATTTTATCAAACAACGAACTAAGAACATCAAAATTTAGTTGATGTTTAAAAGAACAAAAACTTTTTAAATGTTGAACCTCATTTAAGGTAAATTTTTTTTCTTTATAGTTTTGATTTATTTCAATCACTTTTTAGAGAACAAAGATCCTACATGACCTTTAAATGCACGATTACCAAAGTGAGTTAAGGGCATTGCTACATCAGCCCAAATTTCACCACCACACTCTTGCCATAATCTTGAAAAATAATAATCCTCTGATAAGTATCTTTTGGTTCCGGGTTTCGTTTCATAAGTACCCGCAGGAAATAGATCATAACAATTATCGGATTGAAAAGAATTACCATTAATAATTTGATCAGATTGATATTTACGTTCAGGAAACTTTTTCATCATGGTGCGAAAGACTTCTCTTTTCACTAGCATCATTCCTGTTGCAGCTTCATTTACTTTTGCAAAACCGTTTTCCATTTTAACATTTGTAGGATCATCAAAGTTTAAATTATACCCTAAAGATTTAACCTCTAGTTCATCTTCTTCAGCATTAGGATTTTCTTTTAAAGCCTGTTTTATTTTATCAAAATGAATATGCTTACGAGGATAAATGCCACAAGCCACATCTTTGTCTGCACACAAAAGTCTTTCAATATTCTGAGCGGTGAAACCAATATCAGAATCAATAAAAAGAAGATGAGTTGCTACATAATCTGTTTGATCCATCATCATAGAAACAATAGTATTTCTTGCACGTGTAATTAAACTTTCATTACCCATTGATTGTAAACGCATTCCTACCCCCCGAGCCATGGACCATTGTTGTAGTTGTAATAATCCATGCATCGTATTTTCTGTCAACATACCACCGTACATAGGCATTCCTAAAAATAATTTAAAATTCTTATCTTTTAGTTCTTCTGGTTTAATCATATTTTCTCCTTAAAATTTTTTGTATCCTATATTTGGTCTTTTATCATAAGCCCATTCAGGATGATAGGGTCCTTCTTCATCAATATAATGAAGAAAAGCTTGAGCACAATGATCTCCTTCAAATTTATTTCTCCAATGTACTAATTCTTCCCCCATGTAGACAATACCATCTCCTGGTTTTAAAGTAATTTCATTTATAAGCGTGTATCCATCATCCAAATTTTTATCTTTATTAAATTCTCCAAAACTAATAGGCCAAGGATCTCCACCAAAATTAATTGTTACTGAGTATTGACACGAAGGTCGATCAAAATGAGGTTTAAGTGTTTCACCCTTAGTATAGACCCTTACGTAAGAATAAGTGGGACATAATTTTTTTTGAGTTATTTGACTCAGTCTATTTGAAAGTAAAGCAGATAAAGTTTCTGTGTTTAAATCAGCATAACAATATCTAATAAAACCATCTTTTTGTTTTTGAAGACCATCAGAAAAATCAACATTAGTGCAAGATTTTAATACTAAATAATTATAGATAAAACCAGTTAACTCTTCACTTATTAACTGAGGAACATGTACATATTTATTTTTTTTAAAAAGTTCTATTGAGTCCATATTATTAAAACTTTCCTTTGTCCTTTTCTTACTCTCTCTACTTTATGTGGAAACATAAAATTAGAAGGAAAACAGACAACATCGCCTTTATCTAATTTGACTCCTTGTTCTTGATTTGCAACAAAAAGTTCTCCACCCTCGTACTCGTCTTTTGAATTAAGACCTACCAGAATAGTAAGATTTCTTGGATTTAAACATGAATTGTCTACGTGATAAACATAATGTCCTTGCATTTCATCATCGTAATATAGAAATTGAAAATAATTTTTATCAGAGAAATAAAATTTAGAAACTTTTTCTCGATAAGCATCTTCTAATTGAGGAACAAATTTTTTTAATTCATTGAAAATTATTCTTTTTGAAATAGATGCCCCAATATCTTTTTCATCAAAACTAGTAACTTTAACAGATCGAATATGATTTTTTTCACCAACATCACCTACAGCTCCCTTACCCCAATGTTCAATATTGCTATAAATCTCTTCGTTAATAAGATTTATAAGGGGCGTACTTAAAGAATTTTTAATTAAAAGACTATAGTCGCTTATTTCTTTTTTTAAGTTAAGCACCTAAAATATTATTTTTTGCAGTGGTAGCAGCTGTTTGAGCAGATGTCTGTGCGTTAGCTACATCTTGAGAATATGTTTCTGAAGTTGAATCAAGATTAGCTAAAAGATTATCATAGGTTGTTTGATATGTTTCATCATATGTTTTTTCACCATTCCATCTTGTGATCATTGTGTTTGCCCAAGAAGGAATTGTGGAAGAGGTTATTGATTGATTATCGGCAGTTCCATCGAACTCTAACCAACCAGAATCAGTTGCGGGATAAAACTGTAATGCATGAATATTATCAGGAACTACATCCACACCAGATAAATTTAAATATCCTTTACCATCAATTATTACATCAGTTTCAGTGTCTCCTGAATACAGTTTTGGCCCATTATTTGGATTTGTTTGGCTGACATCAGCGTCATTAATAATAGTTAATCTATTATTTATTGTTACGTTGTTTATTGTTATTGGCATTTGTTTTAGTCCTTTTTACCTTTCTTTTTTTATCATTTTTTTTATTAGATAGCAACGCTATATCTTCGGTAACATCTTCCCCATTAGCGAGAGCATCTTGACTTGAGGATATATGTCCCCAAATACTACCTTCTTTTTTTTCATCTTTTTTCTTGTTTTGTTGATCCACTAAAGCGAGAGTGACCATATTTGCTTTGACCATCTCGTTTCGAAATGATTCTACAGCAGAACTTGTTTGAACTTGTTTTCCTGTGTTTTCTACTAATAATAAAGGAATCCAAGCAATAGAGCATCCCCATTCTTGAACATTTTGACCTGTTTGAGGATTTTTTCCTTGTAGCATGTTATACCAGATACACTGATGTTTAATGCACTTCTTATTTAAAAGAGGACATTTTCCGTCTGGATCGAATATTGGCATTTCTTAGGATATATTACTATTAATCTTTCGTACAAGCAATAACATTTGCAAATTTTAAATTCATATTACTTACTGATAAACTTGTGGTACAAGTAGCGTTACCTGAAAGAGAACCTGTCCCTGTAATTGAGTGAACGTGACCACCACCTCCACCAGTGGATCCACTTGTCTTACTTGCGGGCACAGTCACATCTCCACCTCTTGATCTTATCGTAGTAGGAGAAAATATACCTGGATGATTATGCACTGGTAATTCAGGTGTTGAAAGAGTATGACTTCCTAAAGATAATCCAGATGCATCTGCTGATGTATTAGCAACGTCATCAAAAAGTACGTCTCCGGAAGCAGTACTTTTAGAACCAGAAAAAACTGTTGAAAAATTATCAGCTCCACCAGTTCCACCACCCGTTCCTGTAACCACTCTTAAAGTGGTTGTGTTGATTGAAGCGTCTGTATTTTGTGTCCATCCACTCGGAGCAGACCCTTGAAAAAATAAAGCAGTTGTTCCAGAAGGAATACTAGATACACCCGTTAGAGAGGAACCATTACCAGAATATGTAGTGGCATTAACTGTTCCGTTTGATGCGGTAAAGACTGAACCATTGACAGTCATAGTATTTTTAATACTTAAATTACCTAGTGAATTTGCAAACAAGTCCACAACTGTATCTCCATTTTTACAGTAAAGAATAGTATGGGAGCCTTGAACTACTTGAACACTATTAGCTCCGTGACCTGTAGGAGCAATATTTACAGTGAAAGATCCTGATGTATTGTTAAAAATATAATAGTAATTTTCTACTGCTGGAATAAATACGTGAATACTGCCTGTCAATGTTCCTGTGAGTTCAATAACTTTGTTGGAAGCTTCTGCGGTTGGATCTGCATTATTAGTCGTCAATGTGACATTGGCTGAACCTGCAACATCTTTGGCTATGTAGCCAGCGGAAAAAGCGTCAATAGTTTGCAAATTAGTATTAGTATTATTGCCCCAAGTATTAGCGTTTGCTCCAGTTTCCTGAAGTTCTAATTTGTAACTATCTGAATAAGTGCTTGGCATATTTTAATCCTTTGTTGCTATTATACTATCTGCATGTTTTAAGTCCATAGAAGGAACGGAAGCAGAAATATTTGTTGATAAAGAACCACTTAGACTAACTCCACTTAATGGATGACTGTGGGCACCACCTCCACCAGTTTGACCTGTTGTTTGAAGGTTAATGGTTCTTGTTGTTCGAGTTGCGGGTCCACTTTGAGCTTGTTCAGCTATGTTAGCACCTCCCATTGGGTGAGTGTGACTTGCAATTTCTGGTGTACTTAAAGTGTGTGCTGCAGCAGATAAACCTCCCACTGCTAAATTTGATGTAGCTAAAGGAACACTAGATGCATCAGCCGTTTTTGAGCCAGTAAATGTAGAGGTAAAAGCATCAGCTCCTCCTGTGCCTCCCCCTGTACCAGTTACCACCTGTAAACAGCATTCTGATAAAGTGGAATTAGTATTTGTTGTGAATCCAGTGGGAGCACTTGTTTGAACAAACATTGCTTCTGTTCCAGAGGCAAACTCTCCAACTCCACTTAAACCTGCACCATTGCCTACTAAATTTGTTGCTGCAACAACACCATTAGCATTTAAAGTAATATTATCTCCAATTTTCAATTGATTTTTTACTGAGAGATTACCAAAAGAATTAGCGAATAAATCTACGATCGTGTCTCCTGTACAATATTGAATTGTGTGAGCACCTTGCGTAATGGCCACACCATTAGAACCATGTCCTGTTGGAGCCACTGTTAAAGTAAAAGATCCAGAAGTATTATTAAAAAATATGTAGTTATTTTCTACAGCTGGGACAAAAACATGAATGTCTCCTGTTAAAGTCCCTGTAAATTCAATGACTCTGTTAGAAGCTTCAGCGTTAGGATCAGCGTTATTACTTGTTAAAGTTACGTTAGCTGAACCTCCTACGTCTTTTGATAAGTAACCAGCATTAAAAGCATCTATCGTTTGTAAATTCGTATTAGTATTATTACCCCAAGTATTGGCATTAGCACCTGTTTCCATTAACTCTAGTTTTAATCTGTCTGAATATGTACTTGCCATTTTTAATCCTTACTGCAAACAATTACGTTTGCGTGTTTTATATCCATGTTTGGTACTGAAAGGGTTATAGAGTTAGCTGCAGTCGCTAAATTTCCTGTAAAGGTTACACTTCCCGATACAGGGTGAGAGTGTGCACCACCACCACCTGCTGGATTAACAGAAGGTCCTCCTGTTGAAACAATTCCTGAGCTACCAGGATCCTTACCATCATAAACTTCACTTTGCCTTTGAGCTGGGTGAGTATGATCTGGAAGTTGAGGAGTTGAAATAGATGTGTCCCCTGCTGCTCCCCCTGATCCTGTTAGAGGAGAGATATCAGGAACGATAGCAGAACCATCAGTGCTTTTTGAGGTAAACACTGATTGAAATTCATCATTGCCTCCTGTTCCTGCAGTTCCACTTGTGATTACTCTTAAAGTAGCATTTGCTAAAGTAGATGATGTGTTTTGAGTCCACCCTGTAGGTGCAGATGCGCCAAGAAAAACCATTTGTGTTCCTTGATCGATTGTAGTAACCCCATCTAATCCCGCACCATTACCAGTGAAAGATGTAGCACTAACCTCACCATTAGCTTCTACGGTAACAGTAGAATTTACATTTGCAGTTCCTTTAACACTGACTGTTCCTAAAGAGTTTGCAAATAAGTCAACAACAGTGTCTCCTGTGCAATATTGAATTGTATGTGAACCTTGTAAAATTTCGACTCCGTTTGCTGCGTGGCCAGTAGGAGCCACTGTTAGAGTAAAAGAACCTGATGTGTTGTTAAAAAAGATGTAATTGTTTTCTACTGCGGGAATAAAGACATTAATATTTCCAGTCAGTTCTCCTGTAAACTCAATAACTTTTTTTGCTGATTCAGTTGTTGGATCAGAGTTTCCTGTTGTTAAAGTGACGTTAGAGGAACCTGCCACAGACTTAGATAAATATCCTGCACCGAAGGCATCGACTGTTTGCAAATTGGTGTTAGTGTTATTGCCCCAAGTATTAGCGTTCGCCCCTGTCTCCATTAATTCCAGTTTAAGTCTATCTGAATAAGTTGATGCCATTTATGCTGCTACCTCTGTCCATGTGTTACTTGCTCCTGTGACTACATTAGCCCAAGGAGTTGATCTCATATTACCTAAAACTACGGATAATTCAACACCTGTTGGTTGTACTACTGCACCTGCTGTTGTATTGGCTGTGCCATCATCAAACTGCATTGATAGACCAGCAACTGTAATTGGAATGACTACATCACCAATATTGGTGCTGATTTCTTCGCCTGTTGGTAATGCGGCAGCGGGGGCTACTACAGTGCCTATATCAAACGTTGAGGTAACTGCTGTAGGATCAACTTGTGTAAATATTTCAATATTTACAGAACCAACATTCATATCCATGATATCTGCGGGAGCAGATGTTGTAACACTTCCGTCAGCAATAATTGTTGCTAGAGCTGCACTAGATTGAATATTGATACCAGTAACTGAAAGTATTTGATCGGTGGTTTGAGTTGTCGTACCTAAATTGGTTGACATCTCAATTCCTGTAGCATTAGCTACGATACCTGTTCCTGTAAAGACATCGACATTTGATTGACCAAAGGTCATCTGCTCTCCAGTAACATTACCGAAGACTTCGATATTTAATCCCCACTCAAATGATCCCCAGGTATTTCTTCCCCAACCCGCATCGACTGTTGTGATAACAGTTTCAGTGCCATCAGCAAATGACATCTCCACGCCCGTTGGTTGAACGCCATGTCCTTCTTGAACTGAAACAGTTCCTGTTGCTGTGTTTGATTGTGCTCCTGTTAAAGGATAAATAGATTCAGGTTCGCCAACTGCGGTACCTAACTCCGTAGGTGCTTGCACACCTGTCGGATTAATTAATGCTGTGCCTGTACGCCCAACATCTTCAAGTGTAAAGGAACTTTCTACACCAGTGACAGAAACTGTGATGGAGCTTTGTTGGCCCCAAAAGCCTTCGCCCCAATTATTTTCACCCCAAGCGTCTGCCATGGTAAGGACTCCCTAGGATTAGGAAATCCTTAAAATAGCACTACTTGCGTCGTTGGTTGGAAACTGAATTGTGAATGTTCCGTTTGTGGATGTTTTTACGCCACCAAAATCTAATACTGCAATCGCTGCATTTGTGTTAGCTGAAGATCTGTTATAAATCAAAGCTGCTTGAGCTGAGATTGTTGCACTTGTAAATGATAAATCATCAAAGTCTACAAAAGCTGTTGATGCTGTTGCGTTCGTTTTGGTTAAGCTGACGTTTGCATTTTGTAATGTTGCACCGCCAGATGCGTATGTGCCTGATGCACCAACTTCATTAGTTGCTGAAAAGGCTGATGTGTTTGCATCCAAAGTCGCAGAACTTGTATAGAGAGCGAGATTGACTGTATCGCTGGATATATCATGATCGCCATCTAACAACTGCTGTTTGAATGTTGCACAAACTGCTTGGTTAATTGCCATTTTTAGTTACTCCCTTTATGGTGTTAGCGATTTCATCGGAATGCGTAACACACCATTTTGATACTCATCCCTACGTTTACGACCCATTTGCTCTTGTGCAAAATCTTGCAGAGCTACTTGGTACTTAGCTTCGTATAATTGCATATCTTGAGGGTTTTTCAAGTAGGAAAAGGTTTCTCCTAAAACCCCATATAGCAATACCTCAGGAGCATTATTCGATACAAAAGTAGTTGAACTAGAATTGCTTGTATCCAAATGTTCTGGTGTTTCGTCGTACCACATTTCAATGGTGTAAACTTGATCTGGAGTAGGAGCTAGAATTAAAGTATTTTGATCCCAGTTACCCCAATATTTTGGCTCTCCTGTAAAATCTCCTGCTGTTGATCTTTCCACAGCGTACTCATCCATAAAGGTATTGTCTCTTTGCTGTAACCAGACACGCTCATCGTTTGATTTTACTAACTGTAAAGCTCTAGCAAAACGAAACCCACCCTCTGGTCCTGATACATCTAAAAAAGCATTATTAGCTGTGGAGGTGGTGGTTGCGTATCTTCTTTGATCATCGCTATCTAATTGTCTTGCAATTTTGTTCTCAATATTAGTAATAAAAACATTGATAACAGAATTAGATAATACATCGGATGTTACCTCTGTGTAGTTTCTTACGTTTGTTAATAATTCGCTATAGTTCATGATATTACAATTGTGACTGTACCAACTGATGTTACAGGATTCAAGTCTCTTGTTTCCGTCGAAGGTTGCATTCCATTAGAGGTAAAAGGACTGTCTCCTGGAGCTCCAACAAAAACAGTTACTGGTTCTTGTCTCGCTGGTCGTGTCCATGGAAGAGCCTGTGCATCTGCACTATGATGTGGAGGATCCAACTGAGGATGTTTAGGCTCATAACACTCAGGACAAACTTCCAAACCATTCCATTCTTTTTTTAGTTGTAAAAATTTATATTGCTGACCACATCGATCACAAATCGCTAAAGCATATTTACCAGAAGCAAATACAGCCATGTTATGATCCTACATAATAGTTTTGAGGAGTTAAGTGAATAGAGGCTCTTTGACCGTCCTCTGTCAAAGCTCTCTGTAATTCGTCCTCATAATATAATTTTAATGTTTGAGTCATTTGAGGATTTGTTTTTTGTGAAAGATAAAACGCTAGTCCTGACACCATACAAGGTAAAAACCTAAAAGGTGCATCAGGTTGATTTGTATAAGCTCCGACATCCTGTATTCTTCCAATGTAATTATAATTTATCTGTGTGTCCGTTGTATTAGGTGTTTGATATAAATTAATAACAACATTAGAAAGATTTCTCTCTACATAATACTGAGTAGGTTGTCCTTGAGAAAATTTATTAGGAATAGCTTGATACTCTGAACGAGATATTTTTGTCATTGTGGTATCCGTGGTTGTTCCACTCGTAACTTGTCTAAAAGTCATTTCCAAAACATCACTGGCATCGCTAGGAGCAGTATATGTTGTTGTGCCTGCCACCAAATTAGTAGTTTGATTTTCTACTTTCCATAAATGAATACCTCTGTTCATCCACTCTTGAAACAAAATATTAAGACTTCGACGAGCTGATTTTAGATCATAACCAGATCGTGTTTGAACACCACATCTTTCGTATGCGTCTTCAATAACGTCGTCAATATCTAAATTAAAAGTAGTTGTTCCAGAGGTAGCCATTCAATTACTTCTTTTTTGCCATGCCACCGCCACGTTTTTTCATCATGCCACCACCACGTTTTTTCATTACTTGTTTTTTCTTAGGTGATCCACCAGCTTTCATAGCAGTCATTCCTGAAGCCATCGCTTTTCTAGGGGACATCATTGCATCTCCACCCATGGCCATCTTCTTCATCATGCCACCACCTCTTTTTTTGATTACTTGTTTTTTCTTCATCATGATTTTACTCCCTTTTTAAAAAGTTGTTCGTACGTACGTTGCCTTTCAGCTACTACTTCTTCGTAGTATTCCTTAGGCCATTTCTCATAATAGCCTATCTTATGAAGTTTGCAACTTGCTTCATACAACTGTTTAAACTTTTGTATCAGCATCATCGAATATTGTAATTCTGAATGTTCCACAGGTTCTTCGGTAGGATCACAA
>CAACVD010000712.1_pt1 | contig 16061 bp, 24 predicted proteins | sample 2381771 | NCBI WGS metagenome assembly CAACVD01 (sample SAMEA5211965, study PRJEB30684) | marine metagenome | biome: Marine; feature: Epipelagic; material: Water | collected 2015-10-15 | depth 15 m | reverse complement strand
CTTGTTCCTTTCTCATACTTTGATTGAAACCAAACTTTATTTTGAGTTTTTCTTCGCCACACCGCATATGTTTCTTTAATAGTAATACGCGGAACGTTAGTATTATTTCTTACCACATAAAATGTTTGTGGCTCGTCATAATACTTAGCCTCACCTTTTTTTAAATCAAACAAATCAATCATAGGGCCCTCCAATATTTACCTTTGATAATAACAGGTTTAGTTTTATATTTAGTATCAATTGTAATTACTTTTAATTTCAACTGATTATTTACAAATCGACAAATCTGAGAAGAACTAAGTTTCGGAAACTGTTCTCTCATCTTAGCTATCAATGGTTTTTTCTTTAAACCAGTATTAACAAGTGTAGATAAAAAACCTATCAAATCTTGCTGACGTTTTTTCTTTTCTTGTTTTGGTGAAAGAGATGTTTTCTTTTCTGTAATAAAAGAATTTTTAATTTGTTTATCTCTTTTAATTTCAGCATTAATAGACTCTTCTGTATCACATGTTAATACGTAAAAGTATTTTGAAGGAGGCTTACTGAGATCTATAGCACCTGTAGCTGGATATTTTTCGGCCTTCTTCTTTTTCTCTTCTTCAGTTTTACAAATAACCTGCTTGCCTTTATATTTATAAAGGCCAAGCTCGGTATCATATTCATTCATCCAAGATTTATTCATAATAGCTTTCTATCTCCTTTATTCTTTTTTCATTGTTAGCAATCATTCTTCTTGCAATACTATGACTGTCTTCTTTACTAAAGTAAAGTTTAGTAGGCTTTACTTTTAATTGTTGTTTGTAATGGCGAGTTGAAGCATTTAATTGCTTCAACTCATCTGAATATTCTTTATCCATTATCTTGATCCTCCTGCTCTTCTTGTTCCTCTTGTCCATCTAACACAAATGAATCAAAAGGTGTTTTAACTGGTTGAGGTGCAAAATTAAATTCTAATTGAGTTGCCTCAGTATTAGTTTGTTCTGCAACATTATAATTTAAAATAAAATCAAAGTCTCTAAGCGGCAATGGCATTGCTTTCTCCTTTCTTAACAAGTTCTTCGCCTTTAACTTTAAGGCTAATTAAGTTATTTAATTGTATTGATCTCCAAGATTTTTTTGGATCATCAACTTTTTTTAATATGTTAACATCAATGCATTCTAACAAATGACTTCTGTCACCAAGTAATTCACCACCAGCAAAAAACTTTTGATCTTTAACATGTAGCTTACCGAGAATAGTTCTCTCTTCACCATTTGCTTTTGTAAAAATGGCAGAGAAAAATTCTGGTCCAATTTTTTCTAATAGATATTCTTTCTTCATTCTGTATCCTTTCTATTATGATTACATATTACATTATATTACATACTAATCAACACATACCTAATTTACCGCAGAAAACAGCCAAAAATTTAACCTGCGTCTCCCCAAGATTTTCCCATATCACAATCAACTTTACTTGGAACTTTTAATTCCACACAATTTTTCATTGTATCCATAATTAAATTTTTTGTTTTTTCAGTACCATCAAAACTTAAAGTTAGTTCATCATGTATTTGTATTAAAGGTAAGTAACCTTCTTTATATAAATCAATCATAGCTTGCTTTGTTTGATCTGCAGCTGAACCTTGTATTAATCTATTAAGTGCTTTGTAAGTTCCAGCTCTTTGTAAATGATGATGTTTACCATAAGCTTCTTTAGCTTGTAATTTTGGTAAAGCTTTGTAAGTTCCAAATGTTGTAGGCTCCCATAATTCAAATCTACATTTTCTTCCTTTTATTGTAGATACAAATCCATTTTCATTTGCATAATTTGATACCCTTTGTGATAAATCTTTTACAAATGGGACATTTTTATTATACTCATTTAAAATTTGTTTTGCTAAATCTCTATCAACTTTTAATTCATCTGCTAATTTTTTTACACCCATCCCGTAAAATAAACCAAGATTAATTGTTTTTGCTTGATCCCTTTCGATGTTTGCAATTTGTGCAACGATATTATGAAAGTCCGCATTAGGGTCTTTGTTGTATATGTTTACGACGTTTTCTGCCCCATCACAGCCTAGGTTATAAGCATAGTGTGACGCGATACGTGGTTCTTGCTGACTATAATCAAATGATCCCCATACAGCACCTTCTTCAGGTAAAAACAACCCTCTTATTTGTTTTTTAATTTCTTTATTTCTAGAAGGTAATTGTTGTAAGTTTGGGTTACTATAACTAAATCTTCCTGTAACAGTTCCAGCAGTGCCATCTCTTAATTGATGTATGTTAGCATGTATTCTTGATTTGTAAGCAAACTTTGAAATAGTATCAATAAATGTTGTTTGCATTTTATTGTACTCTCTTGCTTTAACAATTTTTTGAGCAATTGGATGTTCATGATTTGTTAAGAATTCTTTTGTAAAACTTGGTGCATCTGCAATCTCAGTTCTTGGATATTTTATTTTAAGTTTATCAAAAGCTTTTGCAACCGAGTTTGGAGTCCAAATATCAACTGCGAAACCCACATCTTCCAATATGCTATCAAGTACCTTCTTTTCTGTATTCTTAAAACTTTTTTTAAGACTCTTTGCTCTCTCTTCATCTACTCTCACTCCCTTTTTTGTCATTTGAAATATTATTGGTAATAGCTCCATCTCTAATTTAAATATTGAACGCAGGCTCTGTTGTTCAATCATAGGACGCATAGCCTGATATAGTCGTAAAGTTAAGTCTGCATCTTGCTCTGCATAATCGCCGACATATATTGCTGGTAATTTATACATTTCATTTTTTGGGTTTACCCCAAAATCAGCTGCAGCTTGATTAAGTTTTGATTCATCTTTAACCTCACTCAAAATATCTTTTCCAACACTATTTAATGCATAAGAAAATTTATTTTCATTTAAAATTGTTGCTGTTAACATTGTATCAATAATAGGACCTTTGACATCAACTCCTTCAGCACTTAACCATCCAATATCATAAATCGCATTGTGAGCTATTTTTTTAGCGTCCGTCTTCATTAAGTCTCTCATCCAAGATAAAACTCTTGTACGATCCCAATTAAAACCATTTTCGTGCCTTATTGGGTAGTAACCCTTCCAACCATCTACTGCAACAGCAATACCTATGACATGCCCATTATTAGTAGTCCAACCAGGACCTTTAGTTTTTAATTCAGGATCATATGTTTCTAGGTCAAAAGCAATTTCTTTTGCAGATCTTAAATCAGGTAAGTTTTTTGGAGGGGACCACTCTGATGTTGGTCTAAAAAAACTTGTTTGAGTTACATTATTCATTTGTTACCTCTTTTTTTTCTTCTGTTACACATTCTTCTGTAAGTATCTTTCCAATCGGATTCAACACCTAACTTTACCAAATGTTTAGCCGCCGCTTTATTTAACTTATCTATAAAGTCTTCATGATCTTTCATTTTGTTTTTAGATTTCTTCATGATCAAAATCAGAATACATTGAATAATAATTCTGTGTTTGTGGTTCAACAATAAATAAATTATGTTTTGCTCTTGTAACAGCAACATAAAACACCCGATGCTCATCATCAGGGTTTTTAATGTAAGATTTATAAACTAATTTACCTACATCAGTTAATACAACAACATTATCACATTCACCGCCTTTAGCTTGATGTATTGTTGATGTTTTAATTCTTGGTTCTTTTTGTAAATTTTCACCCATATCAATTAATCTTCTTATGTAAGCAACATCATAATCAGATATTTTATTCATTACTTGATACCACTCACCATCTACAAGTAAACCATGATCCTTTTTTAATGTATCAAGAGAATAAATCTTTTCTTTATCTTCATCTGTGAAGGTTTTTGCGCCTCTTTTAAGCCTACCTTTAGCAATTATTTGATTATAAATGCTTTGAACATCGCTGTAAGACACTGTCATATCATTTTGTAATCTATTCCAAGCGTCAATTGCGTTTAAAATGCTTCTAGAAACAGGTCTATGTTCACCTCTTCCATACCACATACCAAGACTTTTTAAGTACGCCTCAATCATTTCGTTTCTTATTTTTTTTGTTCTACCAAGCAACAACCAATTACCTTCTGATAAATCTATGTGTTGTAAATGTGTTACTCTTTTAACAGTTCCTTGTTCTTTTTTAGGTGACCATTCTTTATTTCTTCTATTTTTAATTTTAGTAATAATAAAATTTGCTAATTTAAAAATTCTTTCTGGACATCTATAAGACTTATCCAACACCTGTACATTGCCTTCAAGAGCAATAAACCTATCTACATCAGCACCCATCCAACGAAAGATTGCTTGATCATCATCGCCTGCAATATATGTTTCTTTTGAATTCTTAATTAATTTATTAATCATTTCAAATTGTATTGTCGGCATATCCTGAGCCTCATCAATAAATAGAACATCAAAATTTTTTACATGAGGATCATTTGTATAATGAACAATCATGTCTGTATAATCAAATAAATCATTCTCACTTTTAAATTTATTAATTGTGTCGTTAAGAAACTCTAATCTTGCCCAAGACATAGTTCTATCATCACTTGCGCGCCACTCATTAATTAATTCAGTATTTTTAAGTCTTGATAAATTAATTAAATTTACAAATTTATGATTTGTGTTTGTAAAAATACTCTCTTCTGATTCATCAAAATTAAGATCCCAACCAATCATAGATGATAACTCTCTCCAATTTTTTTTCTTAAATAAATTGTGATCATCAATAGGAAGGTTTCTATATGAAAAACTATGTAATGTTCTAAAGTTATCTAGCTCTTCTCTTGATGCTTGAAATTTTTCTCTTGCTCTATCTCTTGCTTCGTATGCTGCTTTTTGAGAAAAAGAAAAGAAACCAATTTTATCCCAAGATATTCCTTGTTCTTTTTTTGCTTTACAAATTTCTAATAATTTTGTTGTCTTACCAGTTCCTGGTGGTCCTAATATTATATTAATCAAAACGGTATCTCCTCATCATCATTGCTAGTGCCTAAAACATTATCGTCTGGCTTTTGTATTTTTAAACTATTTGTTTCGACTTTATTGTCATCTAAAGAAAAATTTAGTTCCCAACATCTTGTAGATTTCTTGTGCACCTGCTTAGATACAGGCTCTGCTTTTGCATCATCTTTTAAATAACTTGTTAATATGTTTCTATTCTTTTTATAATTTTTTGTATTCTGTAACCAACGTTGAAATGTTTCTAATTTAAAGTATATTTTTTCTGCTTCTTCATCATAGTATGCACGATCCAAGCTTAATTCATCCATGCTTTTAGATCCACGACCATTAATTAAACAAAACTCTTGTAAGTAATCTAAGAACTCTGCAACAGTGGACGCGTCTTCTGGAGCGTCAATAATGATTTTATTCTTGTATAAAAAATCAATTAATGCATCCCAATCTTTTTCTGCAATCTTAGGAAAATTCATTAAATGCGTACGATTAAATATTTTACGAAAAGGTTTTGCATAAAGTAAATGATCCTCATCATCAATTCTTGTACGTAATCTTTTACCGTTACTATCTGCAAAGACATAATAAACTGGAGGAACGCTATTTAAAATATGTAATTCTGTAATCTGTGGGTACTCAGAATTAACTTGATCTTTTTTAATGCCAAACTTTGTTGTTGCACATAACTCTTTATTACAATGATTTTTTGCTGGAGTATCGTTGCACCTGTAAAAATATTTCATTGAACCATCATCCTGATCTAATGAAATTTGTTTCTTCTCTCTAATTACCTCTTCCATAGGAAAATCAGACATATATTTTTGATGAAATTTTTGCAGTAAAGTTTCCCAATCATTTGGAAAAGCTTTGCGGTAAAATACACCCACATTAAATAATCCATTATTTCTTGTGCCTTCTGGATAACCTTTAGATTCAAGTATACGTAAACATGGAGGTGCCATATCAAATTTGAATTTTGACTTTTTAGATTTGCTTTGTTTTTGTTGTGATAGTTTTTCTATATCATCACACACATACCTGTCATACATATCAAAAAACTCTTCTAATGAAGCACCATCACCATTATCAAGGAACGCGTATCGTGTTTCGCCAAAATAAGGTAAGTTCAACCAACTACCTACATCATCAGTGCTTATTAGTTTTGATTGTTTTGGAAATATTTCTGTTCCTGCAAAACCAAGAGTTGCAGATAAATTTTTTAAAACTTTTTGAAAAGTTGCTGCAGGTGCAGGAGTCTTTGAAAATAAAAATATGTGAGCGCCAAGTGATTTTGACTGACAAACAATTAATGGTAATTCTTTTTTACGTATGTCTGTGATAATTTTTTTATGGTCCAGTGGATACTCATCCACATCAATACAACCCCAAGTACACATATTATCGTCATTAATAGGAACAATACCCAAAGAAGGATAGTTGCCTTTGAGATGTGTCTCATAGTGACTAACTTGTGGTTCTTCTTTTACTGTACGGTATGCACCTGTGCTTTTACCAATATGGTTATCTTCTTCGAAGGTAAAGGCACCTCTTGCACGATTGAGGCCAGTAAATATTTCTTTATATTTTTTTGCGTCCATTGATCCATTGATTAAAAAAGAAAAGGGGGCCGAAGCCCCCTCATGTTAAGAAGATCCCAAAACTAAATCGTCTTGGCTTTGATTTACAGATTTCATCTCAGTAACTGGATCATCCTGTGTCTCAGGTGCTGGATCAATCTCACCAGATTTTACAAGCTCCTTAAATGTATTTGCCTCGTTAACAATATAAGAAGCATTAGAATAATCGTTTACTGATTTGTGTAAGTCTATCTTCCAACCCCACCAATCGTTTTTCTTATTTGCTTCATGCACTCCTTTTAGAGAGTAAGCATTAGCAAACATCGGCAACGTCAACATTTTACCATTACTTTCAATCTTTTGATTGGCCATCATGGTATTCCAATATTTAGCTTTTTTATATTGAGTCTTTTGCATTACCATTTGAGCTCTTTCTGTAGAGCCATCTGGTTTTACAATTAAAACAAAATATTCAGCTGTTTTATTAATATAGGTTTGTGACGGTTTGCCATCGATCATGTAGTGATCCTCCCCATCAGCTCCACGCACAAGTGGTGGAATATCTTCTGGTCGATAAAGTTTTACTGGTGCTCCAGTGCCTTCGCCTAATGGATACCATTCAACTCCTCTAACCCTGAAGAAACTTGGTACAACAATCACCTCTTCATAAAAATCCTTGGTTACAGAATTGAAAATGTGACCCTCCTGTAGTCCATCAACAAATTTAGGATTACTTTTTTTAATCTCAGGAGTTTGTGAGCTAGCAATTTTTAAAAATGGAATTGCTAATTCACTAGCAACAACGTTTTCAAATCCTGCACCAGCAAATTCTGGGGCAGTAAAGTCCACAACGTTTGTGCTTATTTCGTTTTTCTTTTTTTTCGTTACATCGTTCATCGTTATTTACCCTTTTTTATTTTAACTTTATTACCAACATAAACACCAAATGTTTCCATTGGTAATGCGTTGCCTTTGCCTAATTGCTCAGCAACGAATGCCTTTAAAGTCATTGGCTCGACTTTTTGTTTTTGATCAGGATACATTCCTTGTTGCTCCAGATTAAAAATTAAATCTGTAGCCGTTTCGTCTTGACCCTTACCAAATTGCACGGAGACTGTATTTTTAATAAGTTCTCCATGTCCATTATCCCTCAACCAATTAAACGCTTCTGATTGTTTATCTTTCGATATGGAAGCCGCATAAAATGGTTTGTAGGAAACTGCATCACCATTAGTTAATTTTATTTCTTGCACGCCTCTAGACTCCATAAGGTCAACAATATTATTACCAAATTGTTCTAGCTCAGCTTTTTTACTTTTAAGTTGTTGTTCAAGATCCAAAATTTCACTTTCTGTCTCTAAATACTTATTAGAAGCTTCAGAGATATCATTGACCTCAGAGATTTGTACCTCTTCTTTATCGTCAACAAAATTAGTAAAATCGATTTTATCAGTCATCTTTCTTATTCCTTTCATTAATATCTATATCAATCGGATAATATTCATAAGTTCTACGATCATATTTTAAAACTTTAAATTTACCTCGATTCTTATCAGCAGCGATTGCACATGCTAATCCTATCATTGAAGGATCACCAATCAATAATAAAAAATCATCATCATTAAAGTCTCTTAAAATGTATTTTAATTTTTGTATTGCTGGTGCTGGGGATAACATTATTTGTTTTCCCTCTTCAAAGATTGGGATAAGCTCACCATACTGCCTAGCAGAAATGATATTAAACTTAGAGTTTTCTTGTATCACGTAAACTTTGCCCATTATTCAATCTCCTGTATAATTACTCCTTTAGAGTAATTTGTTGATCCATGCAAATATTTTTTGTATAGATGTTCTAATAATAAAGAAAGTATGCTGAAATTACAATATAGTTTTAAGACGAAACCGTATCGTCACCAATTAGCTGCCATGGGTGCAATGTTAAATCATTTCATAAAAGGCAATAAAGAGTACGCTTTATTGATGGAAATGGGTTGTGGTAAAACCAAAGTATTAATTGATTCTACTGCATATCTTTATGACAATGGTTACATAAATAGTTTGTTAGTTATATGTCCTAACGGTGTTAAAGGCACTTGGATCAATGAAATTAATACACATTGTCCAGAACATGTGGAAAAAAATGTTGTTGTTTGGACAGGTAAAAAGACAAAGAAGCATGAAGAAGAATTACAAAGTCTCTTCATTACAGAACCTGCAAAAGTTCATTTGAATATTTTAATTATGAATGTTGATGCGTTTGCCACGCTTCGTGGAAAAGATTTTGCTAGAAGATTTCTTATGACAAGACAAGCAATGATGACAATTGATGAAAGCACGACAATAAAAAATCCATCAGCACTTAGAACTAAAGCAATAACTAAACTTGGTTTGATGTCACGTTATAGAGTTATTATGACTGGATCACCTATTACTAAATCTCCAGAAGATTTATATGCACAATGTAATTTTTTAAATCCTGATCTTTTAGGATTCAGTTCTATTTTTACTTTTAAAATGCGTTACTGTGTTATGACAAGGTTATCTTACGGTGGTAGATCATTTAATAAAGTAATTGATTATAAAAATTTAGATGAATTAAATTATAAATTAAAAACTTTTTCTTACAGAGTTTTAAAGAAGGATGCATTAGATTTACCATCACAGATATGGATGAAGAGAAATGTATCTTTAACAACAGAACAATTGGATGCGTACATGCAAATGAAAAAAATGGCATTAGTACAAATCCAAAAAGGAACACTGACTACAACCTCAGTGCTTGCCCAATTGATAAGGCTACACCAAATTGTTTGTGGACATATGGCAACTGACGATGGTAGGGTCGTCTCATTGTCAAATAACCGTATCAAAGAATTACTAGCTATTCTAGAAGAGCATGGTGGTAAAGCGATCATTTGGGCAACCTACCGTCATGATATTGAATTCATTCGTGATACATTAATTAAACAACATGGGCCGCGGTCCGTGGTAGATTTTTATGGTGATACAAGTGAAAAGGATAGACAAAAAGGTATTGAAGCATTTCAAAATGATCCTGAAACAAAATACTTTGTTGGTAACCCAATGACAGGTGGTCGTGGTTTAACATTAACAAAAGCAAGTTTATCTGTATTTTATTCTAATAATTATGATCTAGAGATACGTGAGCAGGCTGAAGCTAGAAATCACCGTATTGGTACTGACAATAAAGTTACTTATGTAGATCTTGTCTGTAAAGGTACTGTGGATGAAAAGATAATTCATTCACTTAGAAACAAAATTAATTTAGCATCATCGGTGCTAGCGGAGGAATTAAAAAAATGGCTGATATAGTTATATGTCCAAATTGCAAAGGTAATGGCTATTTAAGGCTTAGATTTGAGGCTGAGACAGCAATAGAACAATGCAGCGTTTGTGATTCACAAGGCACTTTAGATGAGAAAAAACACTACAAACAAACTTGGAGTGATGGTGTATCTGATGAAATTACATCATTTTACTACGGTCCACCTTTAGATCCAGAAGGCTTTAAAAATTATAAAATATATGATAATGAATAAATCGGTGAGGCATTTTATTCACTTAATTTCCTCCCGCCTCACCATTTTCTTGAAAAAAATTGATTTACGCGTATAATTAGCAAGCGGAAGGGGGTAACATGTTACCTAACAGTCCCGTAAGGAAAGTTAATGAATGTGAAGAGTGTGGTCTTGTCGTTGTTAAATTTTGGGATCCGTCTTATAACAGGTCTTACTCGAAAGAAGAGTGGGCCAAAACGGTTGCCGAAGGTTTACAGGCACTAAGAAAAATCTTAGCGCCCATACGTAATGATGACCCTAAGTTTTTTTACGATTAGCTTGTTTCGCATCCTGAACTATTCTCCAGTAATCTTCAACCAGCATTTCTAATTGTTTAGGTCTAGATAGTTTTGTTACTTTAATAATTTGATCAAGTAACTTTCTTGTCCCCTTTGTTATTTGTTGAGGTACATGTGTTTGTATCATTTTAATTCTCCTTCTCTTTTCCAGGTATCTTCTCCCCTAACTGGTGTGGCATACACACCAGAAGCGGGATATAAAGTTTCATTATCGTTTTCTTTCCAACCAATTACACCATTGTATTGACTACTAACAATATGAAACTTAATCAAATCAATTTTTGGTTTTTTAAAAAAATTATATATCTTTTTAATCATGCAGCAGCCTCCTGGAAAATAGAATCAGGATCACCCCACATATGATAAAAGTCTACACGATTTTTTTTCATGCTGCCTTTATTAAAGATATCATCAATACGTTGTAAGTATTGACCGACTGTGGAGCAGTCATACATGATGTCTCTGTTCTGCGATAACTTTTTAATAAATGATTTATGATCATATCTTCGATCATGAAATACTCTTATCATCGCTTGGATCAATGCACGTCTACGAAAGTTCGCGTAATACGGTTCGAGATCCATGATACGTTTGGCCCATCTTTTACCTTGTTCCAACGTCTCAATCTTTAACGTTCCATCTTCAAACTTTTGCTTGAGCTTACCTCTTCCACGATAACCTTTAGTACGGCAAAGTAAAAATATTGTGCTCCAATGATCAAATCCCCAACGTTCAAAAAAAGTTTTATAAACTTGGTACTCAAAGTAACTATTACTTGCGTATCGGTTCATCCATTCAGTGAAACCCCAATTTTTTCTATTACGATTAATTGATGTAACATCATTAATGTCACTACCATTAACAATGTAATAAAAAAACGGTAGTTCTAGTTCTCTACATGCTTCAAGTCTATGTTGACCATCGACAAGTGCAAATTGTTCATTAACAATTGCTGGTACTGGCACATAGTTTTTTACCATGGCCTCCTTAAGAGACTTAACGTGTCTTGGATTAATCTCTCTATTACCGCGGATCTTTTTAAATTTATCGTATTCAAAAGATTTACGAATAGTTCTACTAAAACTTTTATTCATATTTATTTTTCCTCCTGCTTATTTAAAGTAATTGAATCAAGAATAGCTTTTCCTGACTTGGTGACATGATAAGTGATGTCTACCCACTGTTGAAAAAATGTATGCTGACTAAAAGCATACACCCATCCTGCATCAGAAGGAGTGGTTGCTACACCACCACCTTCGAACAGAAACTTATATCTAGGATTGCCATTGACTGAATTATCAAGTCTTTGAACCCCAGTAACATATTGATTAGGTATAAATAATTTATTGTTACCTCCGTAATATTTACTCATTATCATTCTCCTTTATTAATGTTGCAGTCGCACCCCACTCATCACCAACTCTAAAAATTTTTGGTTGTGAGTTCCAGCCTTTACCGAAACTTGCCCAAGCATCATCTTCTTCATAAAGCTCAACAAGATCAAATTGATTTAAAATACGTGAACGACCGTTACCGTGATTAAATGGTAAAAATTTTCTACCACTAAATGATGACTGTTCATCATCATGTAAAAGCCAAAGAGCTTTTTTGCCATAACCAAATTGATCATCAACCCAAATTTCTTTTGCTTTAATTCTTTTACCGTTTTGATAAAGACCTAAAAAAGAATCTTTGCCAAAATTTTCACAAATGTTTGCTTTTGCATCAGCAACATTTGAAGATAAATCATTACTAGCTTGAGATAAAAAACCATCAGTATCTGATCTTTCCCAACTAGCCTGCACTTTAGTTCTAGACTCAATTGCAGATTGTTTAAATTCTTCTGCTTTTGCTAGCCAATCTTTTTTAGTTAAGTTTTCTCTATTAAACATTTTCTTTCTCCTTTATTAATATGTAATATAATATAATGATTTATTACATTAATGCAAGCCCTAAAATAAACGGCTATTTTCTGCGGATAATTGCGCATGTGTTTTCTGAAAAACCTCTTCATCTTTTTCAATTCCTACATAACGGATGTTAAGTTCAAGACATGCTTTTGCTGCAGAACCTGTACCCATATATAAATCGTAAACGATGTTTGGTTTGATCCATTCAATTAAATTTTTTAATAATCCAACTGGCTTGCCCCATGAACCGTTCTTCATGTTACGCGGATATTCTAATACACTGTTTAAATGTTTACGTGGTTTCGTTGTAAATATTCTTGGGCCCAAATTATCTTTACCTATTGATGTATTACCTTTTTTCATTGTTTTAATTTCTTGATCAGGTCCAACTGCAGCATCACCTGTTTTACCATACACAAAAATATAATTGTGTGTGATCCTTGGTAAATTTTTACTGACCCATCTACCATCTTTAAAAAACCATACGATTTCATTTCTTGGCTTACCTAAAATATTTTCTGTTTCATGACGTCTTTGTGGTGATGTAAATGCTATTTTTGACGTGCTGGTGATGTTTAATACTTGATCCCACTGATCGTAAGGCGGATCATAAATAACTAAACAGTTATCAAGATCCGCGATACGTGAGACGTGGTTACGACAATCGTCGTTAATTAGATGCATCTCTTTTCTCCTTTGGTGTTTGTTGTGCTTTCCAATTATCAACTTTATCCTGCTCATTAATTATTAAATGTGTTAACAAATCTACTTTAGCCTGCCATACATTTAATAATTCTGAAAGTTGAGTCTCTTTCCATACATGAAGAGAATGCAAATAATTTACAGGATATTGTGTTTCGATATTTACATTGTGATAAATTCTAATCCAACGAATAAAATCATCATCGCTTCTGTCAAAATATCTTACACTTTCCTCATATTCTTTTTTATTAACCTCATACAACTCTTTAAGCATTTTTTTAAAAGAAACATATATCTCTACAGACTTTTTTAATTTAGCTAAAAGCTTTTCATCAGGTTTGTTATTAAGAAGCCAATCTTTTTGAGACTCTAAATCTTTAATATAAGCAATTTTACCTTCAGGAGACTTTTCCCAAGGTTGATATCTAGCACCAACGCAAACACCTGCACGGTGGCCTACTTGCTGAAAACCATGGTCATAAATAACCCCATCCCAATTGCCTTCATCCCATCGTTCAATGTATCTCTCACAAGCACCACATTGAGCACGATTTTCTCTAGCATACTTTTCCTGCTTCTTTTGATAGTCCTGCTCTTCTTTAATACGAATTCTATCTTGATACTGATGTAATTTAGTAATCCAAAGATCAGGTTTAAAAGTAGTAAAAGAATAATAATCCCATAATTTTGCGTTTATGTTTTCAAAACCTTTTTTAAGAGGGCTAATATCTTCAATATAATCTCTAGTAGCACCAGAAATTTTTACAGGTTCGGCCCATTCATAAGTATGAACTTGCTCACCAATACTTTTATCATATTTACTATCTCTATTAGAGATACCCCATGCAAAATAATAATTCTTCTTTTTTTCTGTTCTCTTATAAATAGCAACAGTACCGTTATATTTGAAAAGATCGTAAGTTGATCCATCAAATAATTTTTTTATAGGAAACTTATGTTCTCCAGCATTTGTTATTTTAATCTCATCATCATCGACATAAGTATAACTAAAAGTTACTTTTACAATCGGTATGTATACTTGTTTGATTTCTCCAATATTCATTTTCTTTCTCCTTACTTATTAAATATTTTGTTGTATTGTTCTTTTGCAAACTTAGTGGCCTCATGCTCCCAAGGTGCATCATCATATTTTACATCTTTAAGATAAACCCCTAACTCTTTACCTTCCCATCTAACGTGAGTTTGATTGTCAGTAGACCAAACTCTTAATTGTAATCTACCAGATACTTGTTGTGCAATATGACATAGTTCATGAGCAAGTGTTTGTAATTGGTTGTACCAATCTTGACCGTATAATAAAGTAATCTTAAATTGTTTAGATGCTTTAGATCCATTTAACGGGATAGTGCAAGTGCCTAAAGTATTTGCTTTCAAAGTAGATTTTCTTACATGCACTTTGATTGATAAAGTATTTTGTAATCTTTTAGAAATACCAAGTCTTGTTAAATAAAGCTTAACTGCTTTTTCATAAAACTCATTAGTGTTACTATGAACTACAGATAATCTTGGTAGTGATACTGAAACTTTTAATTTTTTATTCTTTCTACGTTTCATTTCTTTCTCCTTTATTTATACTATTTTATTACATTATATTACATAAGCTGCAATACTTATCTATTTTGTGGCTAATTTCTGGGGTTTTTCGAAGGTACAAGATCCGTCTTCTGATACCATTAATATACGAATTCCAATCTTTTTTTGTAGTTTTGATGGTGCGCGCTTTATGTAGTAACCTGCATGTGTTCCTGATTTTCTTTTACTTGTTGATTTAACATCGACTAATAAAATATTACCCTCTTCATTCATTGCCATAAGATCGCAAGGACCTTGTTTGGAAATATTATCGAAGACCCAATATCCAAGCTTAGTTAAATATTGAATTGCATACAAATGGGATGTAAACCCCTTTTTGTGTTTGTGATCCATGAGGCATGTTTTATGTATCATTTATTATATTAATTGTATTGTTTAATTTGTTTCGCGCTTCGTGGGTCGCCGTAAAGCATAATTTGGCGCGTGTTTATGTTCAGTAAACAATTTATCTCAAAACAAGTGTAACAAGTGTAAGGTGGTTGTTTTAGTAGAGAAAACAGTCATTATTTCCTTACACTACTAGTGTAAGGGTAGTGTAAGCAATGTAAGGTTTTTAAAAAAAAATGGCAGTTTTTATGTGTTTTAGTATAACGTGAGTAGAAATTTATTTGTTATAAAATGTGTGTGAAATTATGCTTTATAGAGGTTTAAAATGAAAATAGATGGTCGAAAAGCAAGAAAATTAACTCCAAAGCAACTAAGATTTGTTCATGAATTTTGTTATCATACATTAACTGGACAACAATCTGCTTCAGAGTCTGCAAGAAAAGCTGGTTACTCGGATGCTATTGCAAGAAAATCTGCTTATGAATTACAAGATCCAAATAAATATCCATTGGTTGCAGAGGCAATCTATGATCTTAAAAAAGAATTGCAAGATAAGTACGCTGTTAATATGGACAAGCATTTAGCTAGACTTGATAAGCTCAGTAAGATTGCTGAAGAAGACAAACATTATGCTGCATCAATTAATGCTGAAGCATTGAGAGGTAAAGCTTCTGGATTGTATGATCCAACTATAAGAATGGAAAGTGCAATTGAAAATCTTACGCGTGAACAATTAGTAGCAAAATTAAATGAGCTACAGAATAAAGGAATAGGTATTAAAGGTGAAGAGAATATAATTGATGTTACACCTGTAAAAGAAGAACCTAAACTTATTGAAGATTAAATGTCTTTGTTAATGTCTTCGATGCATTGTACTTTAAAAGTAAAGTATTTGTTCATATCAAATTTCATAAACTTACGTCCAATCTCTTCACAAAGTTTTAATTCATTAAATTTTTCTTGTAGTATTAATTGATTACCAGTGTAAACCCAAGTAGATCCATTGTATCCCCATAAACTTATTACAAGAATAAATATCTTCATTTGTGTAACCCTACATATTTGTTTTGATCCATATCTTATCTTAGCATGAAAGAGTCTAGCTTTGTC